>QMCD01000224.1_pt1 | contig 40633 bp, 31 predicted proteins | sample 1821841 | NCBI WGS metagenome assembly QMCD01 (sample SAMN01991225, study PRJNA193472) | Termite gut metagenome, whole genome shotgun sequencing project. | isolation source: worker | host: Macrotermes natalensis
TGCAGGTTCGCCACGTTTTTGATGAAGTCCGCATAACCTGAAAGAGATTCCGGCGAATTGAACTTGCCCGGAAAGTAGGTTTTTCTGCCTTTGTGCTCGACGAAACCCTTGTTCCGTCCTTTCGGGTCATGTTGCCTGTATTTCGGGATTTTAGGCACTGTACCGCGTGTGGTAAAAGCCGTTTTTCACAAAATCGTATACCGTATACGATTTTCGGCATTCTACCACGAGCAAAAACGGCTGCCAATAACTAGACGTAAGCACTTGCAGGCGCAAGGCTTACAAAAATGGGCGACACGGGATTCGAACCTGTGACCTCTGCCGTGTGAAAGCAGCGCTCTAACCAACTGAGCTAGTCGCCCTGTTTTAATATGTTACTGTTTTTTGAATAAAAGGAAATTTATCTGCTAACAAACCGCTGACACAGGGCGGTCGCTCAGTATCTGAAGTTGCAACCCGGGCCTATTGACACTATGGCTTTTCAGGGGGCAAATCGCCACCAAAACATGTTTTAGGAAACATAATTGAGGATCGTTGGGTGGCTTGAAAACTGCCTGTTTTTGCCATTCCCGCCACCAAATATCCCAAATTGCTAGTGTCAACACGCCCTAAGTTTTGGGAAATTGCAACGACATTCGGCATATCCGCTCTTTTACAGAACCAATCCCGACAAAGCCGAAGAAAATCAAAACAACACGCCCGAAAAACAAAAACGCTCAAATCTCCTCTTCCATCGGCAACTCAAAACGTTTGTGCGAAGTTTCCTGAACTCCCGCGTTCAGGGGTTCTTGCAACGCGGTTGAGGTCTTCTCTTGGTCGCCAATCCGGCTTAATCCGCCCATCCCTTTCTTAAACTCCATCAGGCCGCGTCCGATTTGACGGGCCACCTCCGGAAGACGGCTTCCAAAAAGAATAACACCGACCACCATAAGGATGAGCAGAGCCTGGGGGCTTGGAGTGAAAAAAGCCAAAATCGCCATGCACACACCCTCCAAGACCGAAGCGGCCCCGTTTTCCGAAAAAAACCAAGCAGACCGATCGGATACCAAAGCGGACTGAAACAGGCGATGTTCGCTGTAAACCCGTCCACTGAACTCCCTTACGGCAGACTCTAAAGACCGGTGTCCTGCTTCGCGCCTTCTTTTGCTTTCTCGTCAACGCCTTTCATCGCGGAATCCAAGTCATCTTCGATCCCATTCACACCCTTCTTAAATTCCACGACGCTCCGCCCCAAAGAACGCATCACATACGGGAGGCGGTTACCGAAAACCAGCAGCAAAACGACTGCAAGAAACAAAATATTGATTGGGCTGAAGGTAAACATAGCGTTCTTCCTTTTGGTGAATGTCCCAAGTCGCAAACCTTCTCATACCGAAGCCGACCCTGTTTTCCGGTCAATCCGCATCCTCCCCCGAAAAACAACATCGCTCCACAGGCGGTGTTATTTCCGGCGGACAGGCCCCCCAAAGTCGGCTCAGGGAAACTATACTGGAAACGCGATGAAAACGGACATGCGGTCAAGTTTGCCTACCGCACTCACTCTCCTTTAACGTCTTTTCAGACAAGTGCTTAAACGGATCGTTCGAGCGGCAGGTGATTGTTCGCGGGAGGATCGTCATGCCGTTCGCAGTACACAACAACCCTCTGCGTGCCATTTTAGCAACTCTCACAGTCATGTCAAACCTCTTTTTATTTTTTCAAGGAAATGATGCTTTTTTATTGGAAATATGGTAATCTTTGCGGTTTATAGCGACAGTCGGTTGAAAGTCGGCTTCGGTGGATTAAGAATATCCTGCCCTATTCTGTCAAAAAAACCATTTGTGACGGTAAAACTATGAAAAACGAGATTTCAATACGGGATTTCCAGCGGCTTATTCGCAAAATGTACTATGAAAAGGATCGACAGCGCGGCGTCGACGGGACATTCATGTGGCTGATGGAGGAAATCGGGGAGCTTGCCGCCGCGTTGCGAAACGGCAGACCGGATGAAATCCGGTTGGAATTTGCCGACGTCCTCGCCTGGCTTACGACCATTGCCAATGTCGTCGAGTGCGACTTGACCGAAGCAATCGCCGAAAAATACGGGACCGGCTGTCCAGGGTGCGGAGAATACGCCTGCATCTGTCCCGACGAAGAAAAACCATAGTCGTATCATGTCGAAGCCGGTTGAGTACAAGTGTACCGGAAACGCGATGAAAACGACCATTTTGGTCAAGTCCGCCTGCCGCCCATCGCGGCACGCGACCGGCTTCGGGGATACCCAAAAATTTCCATTTCTGCTCTGGACGGAAAATGTCGATTTTCGTATCGTTCGCCTGGATGATCCCTTTTTCTCCTTCATTTTCAGGCCAACAAATCCCATGATAAACTCCTCCTCCCTGTCCGGTATCTTCCAAAAAGGAAATGCGGCCCTTCAATCGTTCACCTCGGGCATTTCCGATCTTGCCGCCAACGTGTCAGGCGGAAAAGCCGATAAAAAAGCGGTCGAAGATCAACTGATTCTGTCGCAGCTTTCGAAACAAATTGATTTGCTCAATATGGAAATGGGCCTCGACGGCGCCGATGGGGAAGGGATATCACTTTCCCCGATGGAAGGTTTGGACAGCCTCAAAAAGCGTGGCGATATGATGGCCAACGTGCTCCAAATGAAGCTCAACACCTTTCAACAGCAGATGATGCGTTCGATGAAATCCAACGGCATCGACACGGGCCGGCCGGCGACGTTGCAAGAAGGCGACGAGACGGAACTCCTGCTTTCCGGGAACCATCCGGATGCGGCGAAAATTCGGCATTTACTCCAAAACGATCCGGAACTTGCCGGCCAGTTCAAGGAATTGGCCAATCTCGCCTCCCTTGTCCGCGGTATCGGGCAACTCGACGCCGAATCCAGGGCGGTCGCAACCGGGTCGGGCGGAGCTCATTCGCCGATCGCCGCCTACCAACAGCAGAACATTTCGACGGATAAAGGCGGTGAAAACCGGTTTACGCTGCAAATCGCGGCGACCGGAGCGTCGTATTCATTTGAATAACGTTGGGCGAAGCGCGTTTGGCGGAGATCGGGCGGAATGCGCGGAAAAGCAGGCGTCTGCGCCGCCCGGCCGGACCGAATTACGGACTGTTTATACCGCAAACGGCCTGAAACAAACGGATGAAACAAACGGCCTGAAATTGTTCCCGTGAACAATCGCCTGTTGCTCGAATGAAACGTGCAACCGGACATTTGCAAGGCTATTTACAAAGAGATCGTTACAACAAGATATTTGCAAATATGTTGCGGCGAGTGAGTGCAACAAGCCGTCTTCACCAAACAACCACTTTCACCGCGTTGCCGGTATACGTCTGAAGGACCCGGATCATGCAGTCCGCCGGGTCTCGTTCTGGTTGAGCTTGTTGTACAACGTTTTCAGGCTGATACCGAGTTCTTCGGCAACTTTGGCCTTGTTGCCGTCGTGCCGCCGCATGGCCGATTGGATCGCATCCATTTCCATGTCCCGGAGTGTTCGGCCCGGCTCGGGTTCGAAGGACATCAGCTCGGCCATCGGACCGTTCAGAACGGTTTCCTTCTTCGTAATCGGTCGCTGCGGCCGCTGTTCCGTAATCCGGTCCTGGTTGATCGGAACCGTTTCGATCCGGGGTTTGAGGGCGTGAGGCAGTTCCCCGACGTCGATGGGCAACTTGTCCGCGAGAATCAGCGCATGCTCGATCACGTTGGCCAATTGGCGCACGTTTCCCGGCCATTCGTAGGCCAGAAGCAACTCGTAGGCGTCGCGGGTGAACAATTTCTCCCCGTCCCGGAGATTGATCCCGACCTGGTAGCGTTTCGCCAGGTGCAGGATCAGGTCCGGCAAATCGTCGATACGTTCCTTGAGGGGCGGCAAATGGATTTCAAACGTGTTGATCCGGAACCAGAGATCTTCACGGAAATCACCGGAATGAACCATTTCCTCCAGATCTTTGAGCGTTGCGCAGACGACACGGACATCGCAGTGAATCGAGGAGTTTTCCCCGATTTTCCGCACTTCGCCCGATTCGAGAAAACGTAACAGCTTGGCTTGGACGCCTTTCGGGAGTTCTCCGATTTCGTCGAGGAAAAGCGTTCCGCCGTGGGCCACCTCGAACAGGCCGGTCCGATGTTCGTCGGCCCCTGTGAAACTTCCCTTGCGGTGGCCGAACAGTTCGCTTTCGATCAGGGTTTCCGGGAGCGCCCCGCAGTTGACGGCGACGAACGGCTTGTCTTTCCGCGGACTGCGGTCATGGATGGCCCGGGCGACCAATTCCTTGCCCGTGCCGGTGTCGCCGAGAATCACGACCGTCGACTCGGTCGGGGCGATCCGATCCAGGACGTGGTACACCCGTTGCATCGGTTCCGATTCGCCGACGAGCCGCATTCCCCCTTCGATGCGCTGGAGTTGCGTCTTGACGGCGAGATACTGGTTCATCAGGGCCCGTTTTTCGACGATCCGGTTGAGGAGGAGGGCGATATCCTGCAATTTCGTCGGTTTGGTCAAATAGTCGGCCACACCTTGCCGGATCGCTTCGACGGCGGTATCGAGCGTTCCCTTACCGGTCATGATCACGGCATCGGCTCCGGGAGAAAGCTCCCTGGCGGCCGCGATCACTTCAAGTCCCGTCGCGCCGGGCATGTCGAGATCGACCAGCAGGCAATCGAACGATTCTTTTTGCAGGGCAGAGATCGCGGTCGCGCCGTCGGGGCAAACGACGACCGAATGTCCCATCTGTGGCAATTCCAGCCGCATCAGTTCCTGGAGCGACCTTTCGTCGTCGGCAAAGAGTATTTTCATCGGTTCATTCCTTCCAAAATCATTCCCCAAAATGTCGGGGCCATCATGTCGGGGCTATCATGTCGGGGCCACAAAATCACGACCGTTTCGCACCCGGAATGCGAGCGGACAGGCGTCACCGGGATCATCCCACACGGCGTCGCAAGCGACGCACACCGTTTTCTTCGGGATTCCCGGGCGGTTTCGGAACAATAATCACGGCGTCATCGGGAGAGGTTTCCTCATTCCGCGGAAAAGCCGGTTCGCCGGGCACGTCCGCCGCGAGAGGGCCGGTTTTGTCGCCCGTCTCCGATTCGCCCGTCTCCGATTTCCTCCCGTTTTTCATGCGTAATTCACTCCATACGATCAACACGGCGGGCAAAACGATCAGCGACGTGAACAGGCAACAGGTGATTCCGATCACGAGCACGCGGCCCAGGCTTTGCAGGCCCTTGTGGGAAGCGATCATGAGCGAGCCGAAACCGATCATCGTCGTCAGCCCCGTAATCAACACGGAACCGGCGGTCGAGGGACTCATCCTATACCGTCCTTTTTGCAGCCGGAAATCGTGAATGACGTGGACACCGTAATCGATCCCGACGCCGAGAATCAAGGGCAGGACGATCATGTTCGCCGGATTGAGCGGAATGTCGAGCAGTCCCAATATCCCGAATGTCAGCAAAAGCCCCAACAACATGGGGGCGAGCGAGAGCAAGGTTTCTTTCAGGCAGCGGAAATCGATGAACAACAGGACGAACACGGCGATGAAAGCGTAAATCGCGGCGGTGACATACCCCTGTTGCATCTGCTTCGAGGCTTCGTAGGTTTGGAGCGGCGTTCCGGTCGCATTGGCGTCGACGCTGCGCACCTTGTTGACGAAACGCTCCATTTCCTCCATGTTCCAGATGTCGACGTCGGTGTAAATTTTCATCAGGTGCTTGCCGTTTTTGCTCACGAACCGGGTTAAAAACGATTCCGGCAGGTCGTTCATCGTCGGCGCTTCGGGATTCGACATCGATTTCAGCATGAGCAGCCGGGAAAGCAGGTCGCCTGCCATCGAGCTTTGGTACTGCGAAAGCCGGCGAAGACATTCGTCGCGACCCGTGCCACGAAGCCAGTTACGAATGTTTTCCAGGCGTTTGACGGTCGGTGCGGCGCCCGGATCGGAAGCGATCAAGAGCTGGAGCCGGTGCAACGTGCGACCAACCACATCGGGATCGGACACCGGGATTTCCGACGGACGTTCCGGGAGTACGGCAAGCCGCTCGGCAATACGGTTGATGTAAGGGGTCCGTTGCGGATCGGTTTCCGGGAACCAGGAGACGATTTCATCGACCCTCAATTCCGGGTAGCGCTCCTCGAATTCCGCCTTGCGCCGTAAAAGCTGTTCGCGACTTTCGGCAATGGAAAGGGCGTACCAGGCGTTTTGGCCGCCGTTTTCAATGTCCATCATCCGCCGCTCCCATTCGACGCTTTCTTCCCCGTCCGCCTGGAGGTGCAGCAAGTTGTGGTCATACCAGACTTTCGGCACTCCGAAACAAATCAGTACGGACGCGATCAGCGCAAGCGCGATCAAAGTCCTGGGAAAGCGGAAAATCGGCGCTATCCAACCGTGAACGTCGAGCGGTTCCGGCAATCGGCGCATCGGCCGGTTGGCATCGCTGAGCACGATCATCGCGGGAACCAGCGTGACGGCTCCGAGACAGCAACAGAGGATCCCGCCGCCGGAAATGATTCCCAGTTCCGCAATCCCGGTAAATTCGGCGAAACCGGCCATGAAAAACGCGGCTGCCGTCGTTATCGCGCCGGTAACGACGCCCGGCCCGATGATCCCGGCCGCCCGGACGATCGCCTCGGCAGGGCTGCGGACCGTCTTGCGTACCTGCAAATATCTGGAAACATAATGTGTCCCGAAATCAATGCCGAGGCCGATCAGGATCGAACCGAAGGCGACGCTCAGGATGTTCAGGTGCCCGATCGTCAACGTAATGAAGCCGATGGTCCAGCCGAAGGCGATCAGCATTGCGCAGACGCCCATCATCGGATGTCGAAATCCGCCGAGACCGGCGATGAAGACCGCGGCCACACCGATCAACGAAAGGATCGAGGCGAGGGTCATCGCTTCGCCGCTGCCCCGCATTTCGTCGTTTTCAATCACGATCATGCCCGTGATCCCGATGTCGACTTCCGGAAAACGTCCCCGTTCCTCCGCGACGATCGAACGCAATTGGTCGATCGCCCCGGAACCGTAGGTGAACGACTGCTTGTTCGCATCCGCGATACGGAGCATGACGAAACCGAATACGCCGTTTTTGGTCGGAATCACGAAATAGCCGGTATCTCCCTGGGAACAGGCGGCGACGACGTCGGGCATTTGGTGCATTGATCCCGCCTGGATTTGCGGCCAGGGAGAACCGTAGGAGGCGTTGGGCGAAATCAGGGATTGCTCCAAACTCAAGGTGAGCTGCTCCAGTTCGCTCCGGGTCGATTCCACCTTGCTTTTCAAGTCGATGCCCCTCAAATCAACGCCCCTCAAGTCGATTCCCCGGAATTCCGGCGGGAGCATTTCCGGCGGCGGCATCTCCGACAGTTCAGCGGTCCCGGGCGGCACGGCGGCGAGTTGACGCTGCAATTGGAGCCGCATCGCCATGTTTTCCAGCAAATATCCGAGGCTCAGGTGCGCCCAGTTTCCGTCGATGATCGGCCGGGTTTCCTGCACGAATCCTTCAATCGTCGCAAGTTCTTTTTCCGGAACGTAATGCAACCCTTTGGCGCGGATTTTCGAGATGTCCACCCCGTGAATCACGCCTTTGAACAGGGTCGGATGGGCCGCGATTTTTTCCGAAAGCGATTCGAGAATCGGAATGACCTCGGTACTGTTTTTGCCTTCCACGACGACGACCATCTCGTCGTTGTCGCCGAACTCTTCAAGATATTCGAGCCAAAGACGATTGAATGCGCTGTTCGGATTGATTAGATCGACCCGGCTCGTCTTGAAGCCGAGATGCGAATAGGCATAAAACAAGCCCAGAACGGAAAACGCGACCCCGATGGCGAGAACACTGACCGGTCGTTTGGTGCAAAACCGTGCCAGGACGACCAAGGGGGCCGAAAGCGGTGAAAATTCCTGTTCCTGCTGCGCCTGCGGCTTCCGTTCCGTGGGCATGGTTCATTTTTCGACTTTAAGGTGTATGGTCCTCGGACCCTTACGATTCCGGTGCGCACTCCCTGCGCCCCGACATGGTTCGAAGTCTATCAATTTTCGCCATTTGAAGCAAGAGAAGTTTTCCGAAACACGATAGTATGTCTCGGGCGTATGCCGGGTGCATGTCGGGAAGCGGTTGAAAATTACCCGACATGGAGGAAAAACATGGAGCATTGACGTTTTCCGGATAAACGGTAGAATACGGGTGTTGTATAGGACGACCATCGGGATTCCCCGAAGTCACCAAATTTACCCAAACGCACTACTGAACCGATGGAACGTTACCCGCATTTGAAAGAATCCGATCCGGACGTTTACGCATTGATCCAAAAACAAACGGATTACGAAGCGACCACCCTCAAAATGATCGCCAGCGAGAGCTTCGCTTCCTTCAGCGTGCTTGAAGCCTGCGGTTCGACCCTGACCAATAAGTACGCGGAAGGTTATCCGGGAGCCCGGTATTATGAAGGCAACGAGATCGTCGATGACGTGGAGAGCCTCGCCATCGCGCGGGCTCGAAAGCTGTTCGGTTGTGAACATGTGAACGTCCAGCCTTGTAGCGGTTCCCCGGCCAATCAAGCGGCCAGCCGGGCCGTGATGAACCACGGCGACAAAGTCATGGGAATACCCGTGACGGACGGGGGACACCTGACACACGGCTGGAAAGTCAACTTTTCCGGTAAAGATTACGTCCAAGTCCCTTACACTCCCGATCCGCAAACCGGTCGGATCGACATGGATCAGGTTCGTGAAATCGCAAAAAAAGAACGGCCGAGAATGATCTGGGCCGGTACGACGGCCTATCCGCATCAGCTTGATTACAAAGCATTTGCCGAAATTGCCCGCGAAATCGACGCTTATCTCGTTGCCGATATTGCCCATATTAACGGGTTAATCATCGCCGGAGTCCATCCCGATCCGGTCCCGTATTGTGACATCGTCACCAGTACCGCCCATAAAATGCTTCGGGGGCCGCGGGCCGGGTTCATCCTCTCGAAAATCGAGGACCGCCTGCGACCGAAATACTATCCGGAAAGCAAGCTGAACCTTGCTCAACGAATCGACCGTACTGTTTTTCCCGGGCTCCAGGGGGGGCCGCACCTGAGTATTATCGCCGCCATGGCCGTTGCGTTCAAGGAAGCCGACACGGAATCCTTCCGCGATTACGGGCGCCAGATCGTCAAAAACGCCAAACATTTGGCCGCGGCGCTGCAAAATCGCGGAATTGAACTGGCCGGAGGGGGAACCGATACCCATTTGCTCTTGCTCGATTTCCGCAAGGAAGAGTTTACCGGGAAAGACATGTCGCAGGCTTTGGCCAAAGCCGGGATTATTGCCAATTTCAACCTGGTTCCCGGGGATCATCGCAGTCCGTTCGTAACGAGCGGCGTCCGGCTCGGAACCCCGGCCCTGACGAGCATGGGAATGAAAGAGCCGGAAATGGAAAAGGTCGCCGCTTGGATCGACCGTGTTCGCAACAAGGTCAACCGGATCGACGAAGAGGCCCCGAAAATCCGTGCCGAAATCGCCGAGTTGTGCGGTCAATTCACCATTCCGGGAATTCGATAGGAAACGCGTGTGATACCGTAAACGGCATGATAATCCTCCCTCGCACAATCGCCCGTTTTGTCTCGCTTCCCATTCCTTCATCATTCCCGTATTTTCATGGATTATCCCGGTCATTGGCAACGACGGCATCTTCTCGGGCTTGAGGGTGTTTCCGCGACGGAAATCATCACCTTGCTGGACGCCGCCGTGGAATTTCGCCGCATCCTGGACGAACCGGGCCGTAAACGTCCGCTCCTGGCGGGCAAAACCTGCGCCAACCTGTTCTTCGAAAATTCAACGCGAACACGGCTCAGCTTCGGACTGGCCGCCCGACGGTTGGGGGCCGACGTGGTCGATTTCTCCGCCGCGGGCAGCAGTGTCTCCAAGGGCGAAACCCTTATCGATACGGCACGGAATATCGAGGCCATGGGTATTGACGCCGTGATTGTCCGCCATTCCTGCCCGGGTTCGCCGAAACTGCTTTCCGAAAACCTCCGTTGTTGCGTGCTGAACGCGGGCGACGGCCCCCATGAGCACCCGACACAGGCCCTGCTCGATATCCTGACGATCCGGCAACGTCTTGGAGATGTCAAGGGGCTTACGGTCGCCCTGATCGGCGACATCGCGCACAGCCGGACCGCCCGATCGAATATCCAGGGACTTCAAACACTGGGGGCCAACGTCATCGTCTGCGGACCGTCGACCCTCGTTTCGGCGGAATGGGAAAAGTTCGGCGTCGAGGTCTCGTATTCGCTCGACGCAATTCTCGATCGCGCGGATGTGTTTAACCTGTTGCGAATCCAATTCGAACGGCAGGTTGTTCGACCGTTTCCCTCGATCCGCGAATACGCCTACCTTTACGGCATGAACGCCGAACGGCTCGCCCGGTGCAAGAAAGACGTTCTCATTCTCGCGCCGGGGCCGATCAATCGGGGATTGGAGTTGACGCCGGATGTCGCCGACGGTTCGCACAGCGCGATTCTCGACCAGGTTTCGAACGGGGTCGCCGTCCGCATGGCCGCCCTTTGGTTATGCCTCGGTTGTGCCTCACGTGTGGCGCCGGATCCCGCCCGACACGATGTCGAAGCCCGACACGATGATGAATCGGCGTGACTTGTCCGCGTTTTCACGGCAATTTGGGAATGAAAAGGATGAGGGCTGAAAAGATGATGCCGCGATTTTTTCCGATAGTTTTGGCGTTTCTTTGCTGCGGTTGCGATTTCTTTCCCGTCCCCTTGAGCGATGAAGAAGTCGCCGCCATGTTCGGGGATGGTTCAAACGATGCGTTGACAGATGTCGCGGTCGATCACGCCGCCGCGTATCCGTCCCAGGAGCCGGGAACGCGACCGCCCGTGTTGACCGGTTTCCTGCCGCTTACCGAGGAACAGCTCCAAGAGGGCCGGCTCCAGCTTTTCGACGGCGTTTCGACCTTCGGTTGGGACAGCGTCAATAATTCCCAGGCCGCCAAGCTGACCGTGAAAAAACTTCGCGCAGGCGGTCAACCGATTCTCGTTTCCGTCATGCGGGAAAAGATGGAGGAAACGACCAACTCGTTCCACTGGCTTCCCGAATGTGAGTTCGATTCCATTGCCGAATGCTTGTCCACCAGCAAAAACGCCGACGCCGGTCGGACAAGCGTCTCCACGACGCCGTCTTTCATCACCCAGCAAAACCCGGGCGACATGACGATCACGACAAAACCGTTCTCGGGATTCACGGCGATTCAGGCCAAGCCGCTCAATATGCGGCCGCTCGGGGAAAACGACTGGAAAGCGGCAACGGAACCGGCGAAATCTGTTTGGACCGACGGCGTGCTGGAATTGACCGGCGGGAGCGGCATGGTCGAAAGCGTCGCCGAATACGGTGATTTCGTGCTGCAATTGGAATACAAAACGGACGGTCCGGTCAACAGCGGCGTCTTTTTCCGTTGCATCCCGGGCGAAACGATGAACGGCTACGAATGCCAGATTTTCAACAATCCGCCCGCTGATGATTACAGGAAATACATCGGGACCGATACCGGAGGCATTTTCCGCCGTTGCGTGGGCCGTAATGTCGGACCGAAAGACGGCCAGTGGAATTTTTTGACCGTTGCCGTGGGCGGACCTCGCGTCGCAACCTGGGTCAACGGTATCCAGGTGGTCGATTGGACCGACACCCGGGCCGAAAATGAAAATCCTCGCAACGGCCTGCGTCTCAAACCGGGCACGATCCAACTCCAAGGGCACGATCCGGCCACGAAAATCCTGTTTCGCAACATCCGTATCGTCGAATCCGTATCGCCGGGGACACCTCATTGACAAAATTCCGTTTGAGTTCATAATCGACGAGCGATACTGGAAACGCGATGAAAACGCACATTTGGTCAAGCCTGCCTGCCGCACTCGCCAGCTCTAACTTGTTTTGAAGCATCAGGTTACACGTTGTGTTCGAGCGGCAGGTGATTGTTCGCGGGAGGATTTTCTTGCCGTTCGCAGTATATCCCGAAAACCGCTGGACTTTTCCCGGAATTCTCACCGTATTCTCACCGTATTTTCACTGTATTTTCACTGTATTTCAACCCCATTCCGTCTATCACCCATGACCATTCTCGTCCAGAAATTCGGCGGCACGAGCGTTGCCGACACCCGGAAAATTTGTGAAGCGGCCCGGAAGGCAATCCGGGCGAAACAGCAGGGCCACCAAGTGGTTATGGTGCTCAGCGCGATGGGAAAAACGACCGACCACCTGATCGCGCTGGCCCATGAAATCATGGAACGTCCCGATTCCCGGGAAATGGACATGCTGATGTCGAGCGGCGAGCAGGTGACGGTGGCCCTGATGGCGATCGCCCTCAAATCGCTCGGTGAAGACGCGGTCAGCATGACGGCGGCGCAGCTCGGGATCAAGACGGACAACGCGTTCATGCGGGCACGGATCAAATCGATTTCGACGGAGCGCATGAGGAAAGCGCTCGATTCCGGGAAGATCGTCATTGCCGCCGGTTTCCAGGGGATTGACGACGAAGGTAACATCACCACGCTCGGCCGGGGCGGAAGCGATACGACGGCGGTGGCGCTTGCCGCGGCATTGGGAGCGCATGAATGCGAAATCTATACGGATGTTGACGGCGTCTACACGACCGATCCGCGATTGCTCCCGGAAGCGAGGAAGGTGGAGCGGATCGCCTACGATGAAATGCTCGAACTGGCCAGCCTCGGGGCCGGCGTCATGCACAGCCGGTCGATCGAATTCGCCAAAAAATTCGGCGTCGCGATCCATGTTCGCAGCAGTTTCAGCGATACGACCGGGTCGTTGATCCTCGCCGAACCGGAATCGGATTGCGCCCCGGTGAGCGGGGTCGCCCTCGCGGCGAAAGAATCCCGGTTGACCATCGTCGATGTGCCCGACCGGCCGGGCAATGCCGTGCGCATTTTCTCCCGGATGGCCGAAGCGAAAATCGCGGTTGACATGATCGTCCAGAACGTGGGCGGCGACGGTCTTGCCGACATTTCCTTCACCGTCCCCGCGATCGACCGCCCGGCGGCGATCGAGGTGCTCCGGCTGGCCGCCCAGGAAGTCGGCGCCGTCGGTGTCGAATACGAAGACGATGTCGCCAAGGTTTCCGTGGTCGGACTCGGCATGGAAAACCAGCACGGCGTCGCCCGGCGGATGTTCCACGCCCTGTCCGAAAGCGGAATCAACATCAAAATGATTTCCACGAGCGAAATCAAAATTTCGGCGCTGATCGAAAAAGCCCAGGCCCAGGAGGCGCTGCGATCCTTGCATCGCGAGTTTCAACTGGAAAGACCGCTCGTTGCGCCGAAAGGGAAAAAAGGAGCGTCGGTCTGTTCGCCGCGACGGAAGATCGCGAAGCAGAGCCCTGCCGACGTGTTCGCCAAGCATCAGAGCGTTTCCAATCTCGGCATGGAGGACATCCTTATCGAGGAGGTTTCGCTCGACCGGACCCAGTCGCGGATCACGCTTGCCGGGATGCCCGATACTCCGGGAATCGCGGCGACCGTGTTCGACCGGATTGCCGCCGAGGGAGTCGTCGTCGACATGATCGTTCAAAGCAACGGCGTCGACGGCGTCGCGAGTTTCAGTTTCACGGTTGCCCGCGATGACTTGAAAAAGACACTCGCCGTTTGCGAAAAATTGCGGAAACATCTCCAATGCGACGTCGTGACGCACAACCCGACGGTCGCGAAACTGATCCTGCGGGGTACGGGACTCCGCAGCCACACCGGGCTTGCCTACCGCATGTTCCGCACGCTCGCCGACGGCGGCATCAATGTCAGCCTGATTGCCACTAGCGAAGTGTGCGTGAGCGTCACCGTCGACGACGCCCAAGGAGCGAAAGGCAAAAAATTATTGGAAGCGGAATTCAAAGCGGAAATCGTTTAGCGATTTCCGGGCACTTCGACCGTAAACGGCATGACGATCCTCCCGCGAACAGTCCCGCGCATAACCGCCTGCCGCTCGAACGATCCGCGTAAATACCTGCATTGACAAAGGTAGAGTGGGCGAGTGCGACAGGCGGACTTGACCGAATGTCCGTTTTCATCGCGTTTCCGGTATAATCAAATCGGAGCCGCGACCATCAGGGAACGGTTCTTTACGAGCCGGGAATCGTAGTCCGAAGCCGGTTGAGTTTTCCGTTTGGTCCGCCCGTTTACCCTCCGTGCGGTGTTGTTTTTCGAGGGCGGGCTTCTCGAAAGTCGGCTTCGGGAAATCTCAACAGCCTCCAGTATATTCCCGGCCGGCATCCTCCTTGATACGCGCGACGACCTCGATCGTTTCGGCAACAAGACTGACCGACGTCGAAGAAAGTGTAAGCGGCATACGATCGAGGGGTTCGAAGCCGAAACGGCTCTTCCGAGCGGCTCGCCCGTCCGCCCTCGGGGGGCTTTTCATGCAACGCCGCCTTACGTCCAACTTTCAGCCAAGAGACCGACCGATGCGGACCGATCGACACACAGCCAAAGCGGAGGGCACGGGACTCGAACCCGCAACCCCTTTCGGGGCACCTCATTTCCAATGAGGCCGCTAGCCATTCGCTTACCCTCCAAGGACGACAACGTACATTATAGGGGCTTTTTTTTATCGTGCAACGGCGCAAGAACGGATTTTCCAGGGCTGAGACCATTTCACCCCGCCGCCGGTCGCGGCGAACTCAACCACCCAGTGCGTCGAAATTGATACCGGATTGCGAAAGATCCTCGAATTTCAGCGGACCCGCGTTGAAAACGGCCTTTCCGGATTCGCCGAACGCATTGGCTCCTTCCTCGTATTTGGCAAAGTTAAGTTTGAACAAACCGGCTAGATACATCGCCAAACGGTCGTATTCCGCCTTGTCTTTCCAAGTGTTTCGCGGATTCAGGATTTCCTGGGGCACACCGGAACATTTGGTCGGCGTCGCAAGTCCGAAAACCGGATCGCGTTCCATCGGGCTTTTGGCAAGTTCCCCGCTGTGAATACCGTCGATGATGGCACGGGTATACTTGATCGAGAGGCGTTGTCCGACACCGTATTGACCGCCGCTCCACCCGGTGTTCACCAGCCAGGCCGCCGAACCGTGTTGTTGCATTTGTTGCGCCAACAGTTCCGCGTATTTGACGGGGTGCCAGACGAGAAACGCCGCTCCGAAACACGCCGAGAAAGTGGCCTGGGGTTCCACGACACCCATTTCCGTTCCCGCGACTTTGGCGGTATAACCGCTCATGAAGTGATACATCGCCTGCTCGGGCGTCAGGCGGCTCACCGGTGGCAACACACCGAAAGCGTCACAGGAAAGGAAGACGATATTTCTCGGATGACCGCCCACACACGGCTTTTTGATGTTCGGGATAAACTCGATCGGGTAGGAAGACCTGGTGTTCTCGGTAATTGTTTTGTCCGCGAAATCGACTTCCCGGGTAACGGCGTCGTAAACCGTGTTTTCCAGCACGGTTCCGAAGCGGATCGCATTGTAAATCTCCGGTTCGCTTTCGGGGGAAAGATTGATGCACTTGGCATAACATCCCCCCTCAATGTTGACGATCCCGTCCTTCGTCCAGAAATGTTCGTCGTCGCCGATCAATTTCCGGTTCGGCTCGGTCGAAAGTGTCGTTTTGCCCGTCCCGGAAAGACCGAAAAAGAGCGAAACATCCCCTTCGGGTCCCTCGTTGGCCGAGCAGTGCATGGAAACCATGCCCTGCTTGGGCATGAGGTAGTTCATGATCGTGAAAACACCCTTTTTCATTTCGCCGGCGTACTGGGTGCCGAGAATGACGAACTCCTTTTTCTCGAACGAAAGCGCGACACTCGTCGTTCCCGGAATGTACGGCGGAACAGGGTTGGCGGGAAACTGCCCGGCGTTGAACACGACGAAATCAGGCGTCCCGAAGTCGAGCAGATCTTCAGGCGTCGGTCGTACCAGCATGTTGTACATGAACAACGCATGGTAGGCCCGACAGCAGATAATCCGGATTTTCAGGCGATGTTCCGGATCCCAACCGGCATATCCGTCAATGACATAGAGCAATTCCCGGGTATTGAGATAATCGACCGCGCGGCGACGATTCTGGTCGAACAGTTCTTCCGGAAGTTTGATATTGACCGGTCCCCACCAAATATCTTCAGAACTGACCGGGTTATCGACAATACGTTTATCTCTGGGGCTGCGGCCCGTTTTTGCTCCGGAGCTGTTGATCAACGCCCCTGTCGAAGTGATCGCGGCATGCTCCCTGGTGATCGCGTCTTCATACAAACTCGCCGGAGCGGGATTTCTGAGCACCTTCTCAACGTGGATACCGTACGAACTCAGGTCAAATTCCTGGTACATGAACAATCGCCCTTTCATGAGAAAGAGTAATACTGATGGCCGGAATCATAACAATCTGTTTTCCGACAAACAGCTCCATTCTATCGAAAAAGAGTGGTTTTGACTAGGCCCTGTCACCCATTCCCGAAATTAGATATACCGTAAACGGCCTGAAATTGTTCCCGCGCACAATATGCAAGAGGATAACGAACAACAAAAAGAAAAAAATATAAACAGTATATGTACGCATTTTCCTCATAAAGCAAAATCCTTATCCCATAGTTTGCCGTCAATCGTTATAATCTGTCGGATCCGATCACGAGCCCGCGTCGCGACCGAACCGATCAGCAATTTTTTGCGAAATTTCGCCCTGCCAATCGAACGGGGCAAACGAAATGCAATTTGATGTCAAACTTCGTATGGGATGTGCGGCGATAATTGCCCATACAACCCAGTGTAACAAAAGTATCGCCTCAAGGCGAGGGTTTTTATATCCCAGAATGGGACAAGAAAGTTTGAACGTGGCGGCGCCGAAGGAAGCCGCGCCGTATTCCAACCATACGGCGCGTAGGAGCGGCTCGACCGACTGGTCAAAATTTATTCGCAGGTCTATAAATATCCGGGCGCACAGGATATCGTCGTGCGAGTGGACGCATTCAATTCCTCAAAAGTGAGGTTCCCCACCAAGACGTGTGGGTAAAAAGTAGAGGAACCGGGATGCACCCACAGATTTTGGCGAGGAGGCGAAATGCATTCTCAATTCTCCATTACGAATCCTCCTCGGCGGCGTGGCGCAGGCGGGCCAATTCTTCCGCCGAGGTGGTTTCGTGATTCCGCGATTGATTGCCGATGGGCGTGACCCGGATTTTTTTCGGCGACGTCGCGACCTCGAAATCGTCGGATTCCGGCTCGGATGGAACCGCGGGTCCCTTTTGGGCGTCATGATCGTTTTTACCGCCGTTTTTCGCGCCGATTCCGCCATCGTCTTTCGTCGCCGGCGTGGATGCGCTGCCTACTCCCCGGGAAAACCCGGTTTCCTTGTTCTCGTTCCAACGTTCGCCGAGCCACCGCAGAGTCATTTCCGGATCGAGCAAAACCAGGAACCGGGCGTACACGGCAAAAGAAATCAGGAGCAACAAAATCGCGCCCATCTCAGCCGAACAGCAGAGCATGAGAAGTTCCTCCGGCGAAAAACGGTCATTCTCATCGAACGCTCCGAGTTGGACGGCCGAGGCGGCGACAAAGAAGAGCATGGCCGCCAGAAAAAAGTTCATTGCCGGGAAAAATCGGCGCATTTCAACGACCAGGCGGGTTCCGATCAGCCCGAAAAAGAAGAGGAAATAGATTCCGATCCACCAGAAGTCGCCGCCGTCGTTGAAACGAGCCCCGCCGTGCATCAGGAGCAGTTCCCGCAGCAATTCCCGAAAACGAACCGTTTCATCGATACTGAGAAACAGGCAACCCAATCCCGCCCAGAGCCAGATGTCGGCCAGCCGGGAACCGCCGCGATTTGCGGCGTCGCCGCCCGGGTGGGAGTTTTCGCCACCGACGGTTTCGTTTTTCGTATTGACGATCTCCTGAAAGGCCGGTGTCCGCGAGTGTTGGAAAATGAACCAGGCGGTCACGGCGGCAAGGAGCCACAGCACCGCCATCCACCACGAGAACAGCGAGCCCGGCGTCTCCAGATCAAGCGGCCCGAGCCGTTCGAGTCCGCATTTTTCGGCCAATTGCGGCATTTTCATGTAGCCGTAGCTCAGCACGGCCATGCCGCCGACGCTCAGGAGCCCGAAAAACCAGTATGTCCCGTGTCGTTGCGGAATCAGGTCGCTCAACAAACATGTTTCAGCCTTCATACGATCCACCTCCAACCGGCGCTATCGGCCGTGAGAGCGGAGATATTCAACCTGCCGGGGAGAGTAGCGATTGTACGGGAACCGAACACTTTCAGCCGGTGCATTTTTTCACGACGACGACCGAATTATGCCCTCCGAAACCGAGCGAGGTCGAAACGGCCGCACGCACGGGAAGGGCAATGCCCCGGTTGGGCACATAATCGAGATCACACTCGGGATCCGGTTCCTCAAGGTTGATCGTCGGCGGTATGAAATTCTCGTGAACGGCCAGAACGCAGGCCAGCGCCTCGATCGCTCCGGCGGCCCCGAGGCAATGCCCGGTCATTCCTTTCGTGGAAGAGACTTTCAGCTTGTACGCATGTTCGCCGAACGCCGCCTTGATCCCTTTCGTTTCGACAGGATCGTTGGTCGGCGTCGACGTCCCGTGCGCGTTGACGTAATCGATCATTTCCGGTTCCAGCCCGGCATCCTTGAGAGCGAGCCGGATGGCCCGCATCGCCCCGTTGCCTTCCGGGTCCGGGGCGGTCAGGTGGTATGCGTCGGCCGTGGAGCCGAACCCGGCGATTTCCGCGTAAATGGTCGCGTTCCTCGCCTTCGCGTGCTCATATTCCTCGAACACCAGAACGCCGGCCCCTTCTCCCATGACGAAACCGTCCCGACGGACATCGAACGGCCGACTCGCTTTTTCCGGGGTGTCGTTGAAGGCGGTACTGAGCGCTTTCAGGGAGCAAAAGCCGCCGATCCCGTAGACGTTGATCGTTCCTTCGCAACCGCCGGTCAAGACGACGTCGCTGCGGCCGCTCCGAATGAGATCGAGGGAAAACCCCAAGGCGTCCGTCCCGCTCGCACAGGCGGTTACCACCGCATGCGCCGAACCCCTGAGCCCCAGCCGCATCGACACGTTTCCCGGCGCTTCATTGCACAGCATTCGGGGAATGGTCATCGCGGGAATTTTCGACGGCCCCTTTTCGACCAGTTTACGCTGGGATTCCGTATCGACTTCGAGTCCGCCGATCCCGTTTCCGAGCAGGATGCACACCTTGTCCGGGTCGATCGCGGTATTTCCCCGCAATCCGGCATGGGTCCAGGCTTCATCGGCGGCGATCATCGCAAATTGACTGAAGAGCGCGGTACGCTGCACTTCACGCTTGTCGATGTAGTCGGACGCGTCGAAATTCTTGACCTCCGCGGCAACACGGCACGGAAGCGCCGAAGCATCGAAGCGCGTAATCGGGCCGACACCGCAACGACCGTTTCGAAGTCCTTCCCAAAATTCCTCCAGCGTTTTTCCGATCGGGGTAATCGCTCCCATTCCCGATACGACGACACGACGCATGGCAACCTTTCTTTCTTGGTGCTTGACAAAATCACTAAAAATGTCAATCTGGATTATATATGCTTCCGGTCAACATGTCAATCCCCGCCGCGGAGCTTTCATACCGGTATGCCGGTAGGGTGTATACTGGAAACGCGATGAAAACGGACATTCGGTCAAGTCTGCCTGCCGCACTCGCACGCTTCTAACTTTTGTTAATGTAATTACTTATACGGATCGTTCGAGCGGCAGGCGATTGTGCGAGGGAAAAAACATGCCGTAGTTTCATGCCGTTTACAGTATAGTAAAGTTTTGCGGGCGATCATTTTGCCTGATTCCAGTCAAGTTTCCCTTGGTCGCCGTACGAAACGGCACAGAGGGCCGCCATCCGGTTAGCCCGGCAGTGTGTCTTCGCAGTGTGTCTTCGTTTCGTTTTTATCGTCAGGTCAGTGCCTTTTACGACGACTTTCCAGGACGGCAATGATCGCAAGGGTCAACCCAGTCTGAAGAACGATCAGGCTCGCCCCGACGATATCGACCTGGTAAAGAAGTAACGCGCCGATGCAACAGGTCGCCGTTGTCAAATAGATCGTAAGCACCGCATGACGACGTGAAAGGCCGAGGTCGACCAAACGATGCGAAAAGTGATTTTTATCACCCGAAAACGGGCTGCGACCTTCGCGAAACCGAATCAGGACCACGGTCGTGGTGTCGTAAAGCGGGACGGCGAGAATCAACAGCGGGACGAACAAGGTTTGCGGCCGATGTTCATTGCCGTAACCGGTAAAAGTCGCCGTCAGCGTCGCACATGCCAACAGGAAACCGATAAAATAGGCGCCGCCGTCCCCCATGAACAAGCGGGTCCGGAAAGGATTGTTATGCACAAGGAACCCGCAGAGCGATCCGAGCAGGACGACCAGGAATCCGCAGATGAACAATTGAGGCCCCGTCGCGTTCGGAGTGAGAAACATGACGACGGCGAGAAAAACGGAGCAGATAACCGCGACGCCCGCGGAAAGACCATCCATGTTGTCGAGCATGTTGAAGGAATTCGTCAGTGCCACGATCCACAGGACGCTCAGCGCCGCGGTCAGCAAGGGGATATCGATAAACGCCGTGATCCGGAATCCCAGGGAAACGACGGCAATCGCAACCATGAATTGCACGAGAAGACGGATTTTCCAACTGAGTTTATAGCGGTCGTCGAACGTCCCGAGAACGAACAGGACACTTCCCAAACCGAGCAGCGTCCAGAGTTGCCCCAGTTTTGAAAGCAGGCCCGGGATGTGGACCGCAACGTCACCCGGCAACAATCTTGATCCGGGAAACCGGTCAACGAGCAACAGGCCGACCGTCGCGATCACGAACGTCCCGACGACCCCGAGCCAGATGCCGAGCCCTCCGCCGGTCGGCATGGTTCCCGAATGCGTCTTATGCGATTCGGCGGCGGCATCGTCGAGAATGGGAACGCGACGGACCCCGAAACAAACGAAGCAGGCAATCAGGAAGGCACAAAAAAAAGCGGGAACGAAAACGATGGTCATGAGTGGGCACGGGTAAGCCGTCCGGAAATACGATTCCCGGCTCGTGAAGAACCGTTTTCCTGATGGCGGCGGTTCCGAATTTATCGCCCCGGCTATCGACGCGATCAACCCGACTGGAACGCCTTGAGGAGTTCGCTCACCGTATCGCTTTGGGCGAGAACGATCGCGATATCCCCGGCGCGAAATTGAAAATCGGCCGTCGGGACCTGGGCGCTACCGCTCCGGATGACGGCCCCGATAATGCTTTTGGCGGGCAGGGGAACATTACGGAGCATATCCCCGGTAATCGGGGCTCCTTCCAGCACCTCCAACTCGATCACGTCGATTCCCCGCCCGAAAATCTGCGAATTCCGGGAAATGACGGCTCCGGTGTTCATCATGGCCTGTACCTGCTTCGCGACGACGTTTCGCGAACTGACCGAACAGGTGATCCCGAGCCGGTCGATGATGTTCGCGTAATCGGGGCGATTCACGACGGCCATGATGTTTTTCGTTCCGATCGAGGCGGCCTCGACGCAGGCAAGGATGTTGTCTTCATCCTCCGGAGTGCAGGCGATGAACACGTCGGCTTCCCCGACATGGTCCTCCTCAAGGTGAATTCGTTTCCGGGCATCATGGCAGATCACCGTCGATTTTCTCAGGGCGTTCATGACGGCATCGCAACGATCCCGGTCGTTTTCGAGGACGATGACCTTGTAGCCGCGATTTTGCAGGATCAGGGCGAGGTGAAAGCCCGTTTCGCCGCACCCGCCGATGACGACCGTTTGCGGTTTGAACGACTGCGTGTGAAACAGTTTTTTGACTTTTTCCACGTCTTCGCGTTTTCCGAGCAACGTGATCCGGTCGCCGGGCACGATCCGATCCTGCGCCGTGGCGATGGAAACGTTTCCGCCCCGGTTGATCGCCGCGATACGGACTTCGGACGGCAATCGCATCTCCATGAGCGGTTTATCGGTCACGGGCGAATCCTTCGTGATGAAAAGATCCTCCATTTCCAATTCCCCCCGGGCGAAATTATCGATGAGCATCGCCCCGGGTTCGCGAATGTGTCGCACCAGTTCCATGGCGGTGAAACGTTCGACGCTCAAAAGGCGGTCGATCCGGAAATGATCCTGGTAATCGAATGAACTCTGGTCGAAAAACACGTCCGTGTAGACCCGGGCCGCGACGCGCCGGGCGCCCATTGCCTTGGCCATACTTGCCGCGAGTATGTTGACCTCGTCCACACCCGTCAGAGCAAGGACGAGATCGATCGGCATGGCCTGGAAAATCGCGCTCGCCTGGGACGCGCTCCCGCGAAGCACGTTCGCTTCGAGGCGGTCGTCGAGGGCCGCGACCAGGTCCGGGTCTTTCTCGACGAGGGTCACTTCATGTTGCTGGCCGCAAAGCATCTCGGCAACCGAAGAGCCGACCGTTCCGCCGCCGAGAATCAGGATTCGCATGAGATCGTAATGCGCCGATGCCGGTTGAATACGCGCCATTCAAATGATATGATACAAGTATACTTCCCGCTCCCGAAGCGTCAAGGGGAAAACCGGCGCCCACGGCGCCCGACACGGTATTGACACACCGGCTGAAGGTCGGCAGGTCGATGAAAAATCGCCGGACGGATGGAAGAATCGCGGAAGACGGTGTAGAATGACGATGGTGGAACGAAGGCGCAGGATACCGTGAGTTTGCATTTTGAACCGGAAAGTGGAATGTGGTAAAATCGATGGAAGCCAGTCAGAACGAGACGCAGAATAATCCGCGAAACGATCCGGTTGTCGTACGGGATGGGACTTTTCGCCGACGTGAGCCGATGGCGATCGTCCTCGCCGTCGTCCTTGCCGATGCGACGCTCTATCACGGAGCGGGGTATGCCGGCATAGCCGCGTTGTTCGCCGGATTGGGTATCCTGTTTCCTTTTGCCGCGACGGGGCGGCGATCCCTTCTCTCCACGGCGTTTTTTTTCGTGCTCCTCTTGTTGCTCGCGGTCAAGCTCCTTTGGTGCGGCAACGTCGTTCTCGTGATTCTCGGCGGCCTCGTCCTTTTCTGTCTCGCCGCGATCCAGGCGGGACGGCGGCTGGAGTGCCCGGAAGCCATGATCTATCTTTTTCAATCGCTTGTTTCCGCGCCGGCGGTTTTCCGGTCCTACATGTGCCGTTGCCGTAACACCCTTCGTTTTCCGGGGTTTTTCACCTGGATGTCCGTCCTGTTTCCGGTCCTGGCCGTTTTCATCTTCGGCACGATATTCATTTTGGCCAACCCGGACCTGATCGAACGGACGGCCCAAATCTGGAATCGTTTCCTCGACGAGTTGGCGCGTATTTCCCGGTGGGTCCCGTTTCCCTCTCAAATCTTTTTTTGGATCGTGATCGCATATTTCACGGCCGGATTTTTACGGCCTCGCCCGACCGGCATCGCGATGGTCGTGGACGCGGGCATCGACGGCGCCAGGAAAATCGCCGCCGCCGGCAACGAAATCCGCGGCATTCTCGCCAACGAACACCACAGGGATGTCGCCGCTAAGACGGGCGAGGAACGGCAGGAGTCCGTTTCGTCGGCACAGGATCATTCTTCCCCGTTTTACGCACCGTGCCGTAATATGCTGTGGGCCGTGATCGCGTTATTCGCCCTTTACCTCGTATTCGAGTATAAAACCAACCTGACGCGCGATTTTCCGAAAGGGTTCGATTATTCCCGGCACATGCACAACGGGGCGGCCTTCCTGACGTTCGCCCTGGCGGTCAGCACCTTCGTGCTGTCCGTCGTTTTTCAGGGCCGGCTGCTGCGGGATTCCCGGATCGGCAAGCTGAAACGCCTCGCCTGGATATGGTCCGCCTTGAACTTCCTGCTCGCGATCGCGGTCTTCAACCGCTTGTTCATTTACATCGACTTGAACGGTTTGTCCCGCCTGCGCATCATCGGACTGCTCGGCACGGCGGCGGTCGTGCTGGGGTTTGTCATGGTGATGCGCAAGATCGCCATGGAAAAAAGGCTTTCCTGGCTCCTGCATCGATTCGCCTGGTGCGTGTTTTCCATGGTTTTCCTCGGTATGGTTCTCCCGGTCGATTGGTACATCGGGCATTACAATACCACGAGGGTCGCGGGCGGAGATTTGGCTCCTTCGATATTTCTTCTCCGGAACAACAGCGAGGAAGAGCTTTTAGCCTCGTTGCCGCTGCTTGATTCGAAGGATGAAATCATTCGCGACGGTGCGAGGGCGTTTTTTGCGCAAGCATTATTGCGGTTGTGGGCCGAAGGGGAGCCGACCACCCTGTCGGACGATTCGGGCTCGTCGTTCCGGTCTTACCGCTGGACGGCCTTTCAATGGTCCGACGCCTTGCTTCGAAAACGCCTGGAAGCCCGGTCCGATGAAATGCGAAAATACCTCGATTCCGCCGGAGAACGCGACTCCGCAATCAAACAGTTTCAACGTTATACCGATCGCTGGATATGAGCGTGTACCGAAGGCCCCGAGGGGAAATGCAAGAATGACTCCGGTCACTGCGCTACGCTTCGTTCCCGGCTTGCAGACGTTCCGTTTCGGGGACAATCTCGATCCATAGTCCTTGACAATCTGTCCCGCTTTTTTTAGATTGCATAAGTGTATTTTTGTTACCGCCGGGATGTCGGCGGTCGATTGTCCCTCACTTTTTGTTCCTTTTGCGCATGACAAAAGGCTGTAATGTGATCATGAGCGAACCCGTAACGATCAACCTTCGTTTTATGGCCCGGGATTTGAATCTCCCGCCTGAGCAAGTTCACAACGTCGTCGAGCTCCTTGACGAGGGACATCCCGTCCCGTTTATCGCCCGATATCGAAAGGATCGGACGGGAAATCTGGATGAAGAACAGATACGTCGCGTTCAGGCGGAACTCGCGTCTCTCCGGACCTTGGCGGAGCGGAAACAGACCATCTTGCGTTCCATCGAATCGCTCGGCCAGTTGACGCCGGAACTTGATAAAAAGATACGCGAAGCCAAATCGGCCAAACGACTTGAGGATATTTACCTGCCGTTCAAGCCGAAGAAAAAAACACTCGCTTCCGAGGCCCGGGAAAAAGGGCTGGAGCCGTTTGCGATGAATATTCTCGAAGCCGATGACCTTGCCGCCGATCTGGACAAACGCGCTCTCGCTTTCGTCGATCCGGACAAGAAGGTTCTTTCCGCGGCCGAGGCTCTTCTCGGGGCGGGACACATCATCGGAGAATTATTCGTCGAAAAAATCGAACTGCGTCACGAAGTGCGTGAAATCATCCATCGAAGCAGCAAGCTCGCGACCGTTCGCGTCGCAAAAGAGCCCGCAAGGGAGGCGGAAACGAAAAACAGCAAGAACACCGGGAACATCGCCGGGAACTCGCTTGGAAACGCCGGGGAAATTCAACCTGAAACCGACAAACCTGAAACCGACAAAACCGAGACCGATAAACCCATTGAATCGACCGGAGCCGCGGAGCCGGCCGACAGGGAAACGAGCCTCGAACCCGCCGGGGATCATGGGGCTGAGCCGGTCGCTGCCGAATCGCAATCCGGAGAACTGCCGGACAAGACGGAACCCGGCAACACGGAGACGGCGGAAGTGAACGCTACGGATGACGTCCGGGAAGAGACGGGCGAGGCGGTTTCCGACAGCGGGAGCGGCGGAGGCGAGGCCGATGTTGATGGGCGTGTCGATGGTCCCGTCGTATCGGAAAGGCCGGTTCCCGATTCGGCTCCGGAATCCGCTTCGGCCGTTGACGAAGAAAAGGAAAAAGAGACGGACGCGAACGATGCGCGACCGAACGATGCGCGACCGGCCGATGAAGAATCGCATGGATTGATGAAGGAGGACGGCGGCGGCGTGGCGGAGGAACCCCCGGGAACTCTGGAAGCCCGGGAAGCCGATGAAACCGGTGAAGCCGGGGGAAAAACGCCGTCGGAAACCGAGGAAATCGATCAAAAATTCCGCGAGTGGAAAGAGCAGCAGAAGGAAAAAGGGATTCCGGTTGTCCGTTCCCAAAATCAGATCAAGAAGAAGAAGGCGAAAGAGAAGAAAAAGCAGCGAGAGGAAGCCAAACTCAAGCGGCAGGAAGGTCTTGACCGGCATTATCACGATTATTTCGATTTCACCTCCGACATTCGGAGATTGCCCCCGCACCGCATCATGGCGATCAACCGGGGCGAGAAAATCAAGGCGATCCGGGTCAGGATTCAAAACGACATGGAAACCTTGAATAGAGCCGCGGAATCGCTGTGTGTCGCCGCGGAACATCCCCACGCGGTTTTTTTGGCCGGCGTCGCCCGGGATGCGCTTGCGCGCCTGTTGGTGCCTTCCATCGAACGGGAACTGAGAAACGACTTGACCGAGCAGGCGGAAAACCAGTCGATCCGGGTTTTCGCCAAAAATTTGCGCAACCTCTTGCTCCAGCCGCCGCTCCATCGCAAGCGCGTTCTCGCGATCGACCCCGGTTTCAAGCACGGTTGCAAGATCGTCGCGCTCGACGAGTTTGGAAACGTGTTGGAGCACACCACCGTTTATCTCACGGGAGGCGCCGAGAAAAAAGAAAAAGCGAAACAGGTTTTGACCGAGCTGGTTGAAAAGTACCGGATTCCCGCGATTGCGATCGGCAACGGAACCGCCTGCCGGGAAACGGAATCGTTTGTCAGCGGGCTTCTCGCATCCGAACCGCTCGCGGGGCAGGACGTTTCCTACGTGATCGTCAACGAGTCGGGCGCGAGTGTGTACTCCGTTTCTCCGCAGGCGAAAGAGGAGTTTCCCGAGTTTGATCCGCTTGTGCGCGGCACGATTTCCATCGGGCGGCGTTTACAGGATCCGCTGAACGAATTGGTCAAGATCGACCCGGCGAGCCTCGGCGTCGGCATGTATCAGCACGACATCAAAACGAAGCCGCTCAAGGATGCGCTGAATGAAGTCGTCGAATCCTGCGTGAATTTCGTGGGTGTCGACCTGAATACGGCGACCCCTGCGATTCTGCGTTATGTCGCGGGCCTCAATCAACTCACGGCCCGGCGGATTTACGATTACCGACAGACCAACGGCCCGTTCAAGTCCCGGCAGGAACTGCTCAACGTACCGGGTTTCGGTCAGGCCGCTTTTACCCACGCGGCCGGCTTCCTGAAGATCATCGACGGTGAAAATCCGCTTGACGCGACGTGGATTCACCCCGAATCCTATGAGCTTGCCGCCACGATTCTCGCCAAGCTCGGCTTTCAGCCGGACGATCTCCGGCAACCGGAGAAAGTCAGGGAAATCGCGGAAAAACGGTTGGCGACCAACGTGGTCGCGCTTGCCGAAGAACTCGGCGCCGGTGTCCATACGGTTCGCGACGTCCTGACACAACTTGCCAAGCCGGGACGGGATCCGCGCGAATCGCTCCCGCCGCCGATCTTCAAAAAGGGCGTTCTCAAACTCGACGACCTGGTCGTCGGGATGGAACTGACGGGAACGATTTTGAACGTGGTCGATTTCGGGGCCTTCGTTGACATCGGTCTCCATGATTCCGGCCTGATCCACATTTCCCACTTGGCCGACCGGTATATCCGCGATGCGCATGAAGTGGTCTCCGTCGGTGATATCGTCCGCGTCTGGGTGCTCGAAGTCGATAAGGAACGGCACCGGATTTCGTTGACGCTCTTTCCGCCGGAAGCGACGCGCCGACGCCCGGAACACGGAACGAAATCGGAACGACGCGACCATCGCGAGGAAACATCCGGGGCACGAACTTCCCGTGATTCGCGCGAACAGCAACCCCGCGAACAGCGGGCTCCGCGTTCGCAGGCGCCGACTTCACGGGAGGGTCAACGCCACGAGGAATCTTCCCGGCGAAACGGCCCCGGGCGTGGCCGGGATCGTGATCGCAACAGGGATCGTGGCCCGCAACAACCTAAAGTGTATGAATTCAAGGCGAAGGGAAAAGAGGTGAAGCCGATTTCCGAAGCGATGAAAACCGGTAAGGAACCGCTTCGCGGATTCGGTGATTTGGCCCAGTTGTTCGGTCGTGTTCCAGCGCCGCCGCAAGAGCCGAAACCGAACGGGAAAGAGAAAAAAGCAGCGCCGGAACCGCCGGAGTCGACGCCGTGAACCGATTTCAGGAAATCCTGACGGTGTTCAGTAAAACTTCTTTCGATCATGATTTATCTCGATAATAACGCGACGACGCAGGTGGCAACCGAGGTGCTGGAAGCGATGTTGCCGTATTTTCACGATGTTTATTTCAATGCCGGTTCGATGTATGAGGCGGCCAAACCGGCCAGGACGGCCATCGATACGGCCCGAAAGGTCGTTGCGGAAGGAATCGGGGCCGCTTCGAGCAGGGAAATCGTCTTTACCGGTTGCGCGACGGAAAGTATCAACGCGGCCATGCGGGGAGCGGCGTCGGCGGTTCCGCAGCGGCGGCACATCATTACGTCGGCAGTCGAACACCCGGCCGTGCTGGAATTGAGCCGGGATTTTTCCCGCAACGGATATGAGGTTTCGTTTGTCGGCGTCGATCGGCAAGGCAACCTTGACATCGCCGAATACGTTCGCGCGTTGAGGTCGGATACGCTCATGGTGTCCCTCATGCACGCGAATAACGAGACGGGCGTGATTTTCCCGATCGAACGGCTTGCCCGGATCGCGAAAGAAACCGATCCGGGCATTCTCTTTCATTGCGATGCGACGCAATCGCTCACGAAGTTGCCGATTTCCATGTCGGGAAATTTCCGAAACGTCGACATGCTTTCGTTTTCCGGACATAAGTTTCACGCCCCAAAGGGTATAGGCGTTCTTTATTTGCGTCGCGGAACGCCGTGCCGGGCTCTCCTGATCGGTGGTCACCAAGAGGCGGGACGTCGCGGCGGAACGGAAAATGCCCCCTACATTGCCGGGATTGCCAAGGCGATGGAGATTGCGGCTGCGACCCATGACGAAGACATGAAGCGTATCGAGCGATTGCGGGACAAACTGGAAACAGGGATGCTTCGACTGGTTTCTCATGTCGAGGTCAACGGGCACGGTGCCGAGCGGATACCGAACACGCTGAATTTCGCGTTTCACTGCATCGAAGGCGAATCGATCCTCTATTTGCTCGACAAAGAGGGGATTTGTGCCTCAAGCGGTTCCGCCTGCACCTCCGGTTCCCTTAAGCCATCCCATGTTCTTACGGCAATGAATGTTCCGTTTACGGCAAAACATGGAAGCATCCGGATGAGCCTGAGTCGGTACACCACGGAGGCGGAAGTCGACCGGGTTCTCGCCGTTTTTCCGGAAATGATTGCCCGACTGCGTACCGCCTCGCCCTATTGGGACCGTGAAAAACAGGCTCCACGCGATGACCTTGCATGATGATATTGCGGTGGGATGAGCATTGTGATATACTGCCCGCGGTTGATTCGATGTCGTTCGAATAAAACGGCGAGACCTTCACCCCTTTTCAACTTTTCACCAGAAGCCATGCCGCAGATGATCGTTTCGGTATCGCACCCGCTCGACCAGGAGGAAGCGACGGCGCGATTGAATAAAAAGCTTCTCGAAATCAAGGAAAAGCATCAATACGAGGTTCGCGATCTCATCGAAACCCGGCCCGATCCGCATACCTTGAAATTTTCCTTCAAGGCTTTCGGTTTCGGTGTAAGCGGTATTTGCGAGTCGAAGCCGGGCGAAGTTCGGATGGACCTCGATCTCCCGTTTGCCGCCATGGTGATCCGGGGAATGATTGAAAGCCAGGTCAAGAGCGAGCTCAAGGCCGTTTTGGCCTGATGTTTCCCGAAACAACACCGCACGGAGGGTAAACGAACGGTTATACTGAAGACCTTTGAAATTTCCCAAAGCCGACGATTCGGGGGTCTGCCCACCGGAAACAACTCTGCCCGAAGAGTAAACAGGCGGTTGAACGGAAAACTCAACCGGCTTCGGTATAAAACGGGAAACTCAACCGGCTTCAACGCGCTTCGGTGGAAAAACACGGGGAAATTCTATTCCTGCCGTTTGACAACTTACCGATTATCGATTATCTTTATTGGGAAGTTGTCTTCCACGATAGTTTTATGCCGAAGTCGGTCGGGGCACGGGCGTCTTCGATGTATCCTTCGAACGGCCCGAAAATGCTCCCGCGAACAATCGTTTGCCGCTCGAACGCAACGTGTAACCTGTTATTTACCGTTACGTTATGGCGAGTGAGTGCGGCAAGCAGGCTTGACCAAATGTCCGTTTTCATCGCGTTTCCAGTATATCGGCCGGACGAACTTCGGGAAGTTTCGGCCCTATTGAGCATATCAACCCCGATTTTGTGAGGTAAATACCATGCGAGTTCTCGTTGCCGACGATTCCAGTACGATGCGCAAGATTATCCTCCGTTCGCTCCAGGCGGTCGGCGTTACGGATACGGCCGAGGCATGCGATGGTGCCGAAGCGGTTTCGCTTTTCGCTCCCGGTAAATACGATATGGTTCTCACCGACTGGAACATGCCCGGAATGACTGGCTTGGAAGTCCTCAAAGCAATCAGGGAGCAGGACAAAAATATTCCGATTATCATGGTGACGACCGAAGCCGAGAAATCCCGCGTACTTGAGGCGATTCAGGCCGGAGTCACGGATTATCTTGTCAAACCCTTTACGCCGGATACGCTTCGTGAAAAATTGGAAAAACACGGCTGCTGATCGGTATGCTGAAAGCCGTTGAAATTTCCCGAGGCCGGTTTTTCGGGAACCTGTTTTCCGTTACAATCGTGGAGCCATGAAGCGACATATTCGGCCCGAAGTCGTGTCGATGAAGGGGTATGTTCCGGGTGAGCAGCCGCAGGAAGGCGAAGCGGTCAAGCTCAACACGAACGAAAACCCTTACAGGGCAAGCGAATCGGTTTACGAGACGATATGCGCAGTCTGTACCAAGGGGCTTTCGCGTTATCCCGATCCGGTTGCCGGCGCTTTTCGTGAGGAAGCGGCCAGGCAGTTCGGGGTAAGTCCGAATTGGATTCTGTGCGGGAACGGCAGCGACGATATTTTGACGATTCTGACACGGACGTTCGTGGGGCACGGTGAATTGTTGCGGTTGCCGAGCCCCAGTTATATTCTCTACAGATCGCTTGCCGAAATCCAAGGGGCGCGAAGCGAAGAAGTTCGATTCAACGACGACTGGACGCTTCCGCACCGTTTTCGTGTCGAATTTCACAACGATCCGGATGATTCCGCGGCGCTCCGGGCCGGTAACCGGCTTCGTCTCGTCTTTTTGCCCAACCCGAATTCACCTTCGGGAACCGTGATTTCCCGCGAGGAGATTCTGGAAATTGCCGAATCGCTTCCGTGTCCGCTCGTCGTCGATGAAGCGTATGCGACTTTTTCCGAATTCAATTGTCTCGATCTGGTTAAGAAAAGCCCGAAGATCATGGTTTGCCGGACGCTCAGCAAATCGCATTCGCTGGCCGGGCTGCGTTTCGGGTATGTGGTTGCGCAACCGGAGTTGATCGAGCAGATGCTGAAGGTCAAGGATTCCTACAACTGCGATTCGCTCTCGATCGCGGCGGCGACGGCAGCCATCGCGGATGTCGAGTGGCTTGCCCGAAACCGGACGGCGATTCTCGCGACCCGTGAACGGCTGACGCGACGGATGCGCGCCCTCGGCTTCAGCGTTCCCGAATCCCATGCGAATTTTACCTGGAATACGCACCCGGAAGTTCCGCTCAGGCCGATCTACGAGTATTTGAAAAATAATGGTATTCTTGTTCGATACATGGATTACCCCGGTTGGGGGGACGGCCTGCGGATCAGCGTCGGAACCGACGAACAAACCGATCGCTGCGTTGACCGGATCGAGGAATTCATTGCGAATCCGGTCGGTTTTTGAAAAATGGTAAACCATCTCCAGGAACAGGTTGCCCGGCGTTTGGCGGAAGTTCGGGGACGAATCGATGTGGCCGCCGTTCGTGCCGGGCGTTTGCCGGAGTCGGTTCGGTTGGTTGCCGTCACGAAATACGCGATTCCCGCGGACGGAATGATTGAAGCCTTGCTTGCCGCCGGTTGCCGGGATCTCGGTGAAAGCAGGCCGCAGGCTCTTCTGGAGAAATCGCGTTTATTCGATCGCTCGCATCCCGATGAGGTTTGCTGGCATCTGATCGGATCACTGCAAAAAAACAAAATCCGGAAAATCCTGCCCCGTATTGCGTTGATCCATTCGATCGATTCCCTTTCGCTTGCCGAAGCAATCGATCGCATTGCCGAAGAAGAGCGGATCGAAACAGTGCACGGATTATTGGAAGTCAATATCTCCGGAGATGTTACGAAGCACGGCTTTATGCCGGACGCGATTGGAAAAGTGATTGAGCCGTTGCGGAATTTGCGCCATCTGAAAATCGACGGCCTGATGGGAATGGGCGGGCTGTATTCCGATCCGGACCAGGTTCGGGCCGAGTTCGCGGCGATTCGCCGCCTTGCCGCCTTGATCCCGGAGTCGGATACGGTTGCGATGCGTGAACTGTCGATGGGAATGAGCGATGATTTTGAAATCGCGGTGGAAGAGGGGGCGACCCTTCTACGTCTCGGATCGGTTCTCTATGTTTAGAGGCGCCTGCGGCCTCGCCCGTTTTTTTGGCGAACCATTTCTTCCGTCTCACAAATCTGTTATACTGGAGGGTGTTGGGGTACGGCGAAGTTCATTCCGAAGCCGGTTTTCGGGGAGCTCGTTTCCGTCGTGTCCGGTACATTTTCCGGTTTCAGCCAACCGAGCGAATTCATGTCGATATCCCCCACCGTCCACGACGTTTTCACCGAGGCGCTCGTCAAGATTGTTCGCCGCAAGAATCTGACTGAAGCGGAATCATACGTACTGTTTCAGCAAACGATCAGTGAAACGACTCCGGAGACACTCGTTGCCGGTTTGTTGGCCGGTTTGGCCGTGAAAGGGGAGACGTTCGAGGAACTGGCCGGTGCAGCCAAGGCGCTCCGGGCTCAGGCGGCGAAAATTCATGTCGCCGATTCCCCCGTCGTCGATCTTTGCGGAACCGGCGGCGGCACGTACCACACCTTCAATATTTCGACGACGGCGTCTTTTGTTGTCGCGGGGGCCGGTTGCGTGGTCGCCAAGCATGGCAATGTCACCATCGGCGGCCAATGCGGAAGCGCCGATGTGCTTGCCGCCTGCGGGTTCAATCTCGATGCCGAGCCGAAAGTCGTCGAGGAATGCATCGCGGCCGTCGGAATCGGTTTCATGTGTGCCCCGAAATTTCATACCGCATTTCAACGGACCTATGCGTTGCGGCGCCGGCTCGGAATCAGGACGATTTTCAACATGCTCGGACCGCTTGTCAATCCCGCGGGTGCCGACTGTATGATCGTCGGCGTTTTTGCCGGTGAACTGACGGAAATGTTTGCCAGGGCGTTGCGTACGCTCGGTGTCACCTCGGCGATGGTCGTTTACGGTCACGACGGCATGGATGAGATCACCGTCACGGCTCCGACCAGGATTACGGAACTCCGCAATGATGAGATTCGCACCTATAATCTCCGGCCCGAGGTGTATTTTCCCGGTGAAAAGAAGGCGGAGCCCGAGGATCTTCGCGGCGGCGGCCCCCAGGAAAACGCAACATTGCTTCGTGGCATTCTCGACGGTTCCATCGGCGGCCCGGCCCGGAATATCGTGCTTCTCAATGCGGCGGCGGCAATCGTCGCGGCGGGAAAAGCGGCCGATTGGCGTGAAGGCGTGGCGATGGCCCGACACTCCATCAAATCGGGCTTCGCGCTCGAAAAACTCGAAAGCATGATCGCCTTTTCACGTCGATAACGTGCCATCGACGACGACATGCCATCGACGACGTGCCATCGACGACATTGTCAGTCCAGCGGAAATTCGCTTGCCGTGGTCGATTTGGTGTAGATCGGTAAATGGCGGTAGTACACTTCGAGAATCATTGCCCCGAAAGAAGTGCCGACGATGCGTCCGCCGACGGTCGCGTGGCCGCCGTCGACCCAGCTCCCTTTTTCATGGCCTTCCGTCGCCTGCGATTTGACGAGGGCGTCCCGCATCGCCCGGTTCCATTTTTCCCAGCGTTCCCCGCCGAGATGGTGCAAAACCTGTGTGGCGTAGTAGCAGTAGTAAAGGTCGTTTGCTCGGGGACCGGTCGCCGAGAGGAAATCCGCGCCTTTCTGGAGTGAGGAGTTGTCGGCTTTCCAGCCCATGTACATCTGGGAAAGCAAACCGATCGCCGTTACGGCCGCCGAACCGCCGTTGTTCCTGTCATATCCGTACCGGGCGCCCCCTTCGTACCCGACAACGGTGTCCAAAAACGATTTCGCCTTTTTGACCGTGACCGGCGGCACTTGCAGGTAGGCCATTTGACCGCTTTTCAGCGCCATGAACACCCAGCCGAAAGCGGAAGTGTCGCCGGCTTGTTTCGGTGCGTAACGCCAACCTCCCTGCTCGTGTTGGGCATAACAAATGAAACGGATGGCGCCTTGGGCCAAGTCTTCCAGTTCTTTGTCGCGGGTCATGGCAGCCGCTTCGCAGACAGTAATGGAGCAAATGCCCTGGTGGTACATCTGGTAGGAATTGACGTTCTGTTCATAAAAACGAATACCTTCTTTGGAGCGAATGGCGTTGTTTTTCAGAAAATTGATGCCGTCCCGAACGACGGGGCGGTATTTTTCGCCGGCTTTCGGAGTGATTCCCGCTCCCAGAAAGGGCAGGACGGCCATCGCTGTCGCCGAGTTGCGTGCCGCGATGATATCCGGTCTGTCGGAGGGGTTACGGCATTGTCCACGACAATCCGGAGCGATCGCATGATTGTAGCACCAGGAACCGTCCGGAAGTTGATGGGCGGCGAGCCAGGCCAATGCCGCGGCGACCGCTCTTTCGCTGTGTTCGTTGCCGCCGTAGCGGGCGACATTGTCGCCCCGGTTTTTTCGACCGTCCAAATCGCCTGTCTTCGCGCCCGGTTTGGAAATCAGGCTCTCGAACATCGTCGGATCACCGACCGTGACCGTCGCGACTTCCAGTTGCGGAGGGGCCTCGGAAAAATCGACATCCGGCGTATCGGAAACGATGTCTTCCGTAAAATCGGTTACATCATTCATCTCGCTCAGGTCGATTTCCTTGACCTCGTCCTGCTCGAACAATTCATCCAAATCTTCGACTTCTTCCAGTTCCTCCATGCCCGATTCGATTTGCTGCTGGAAATCGATCACTTGAGGTAGATAGACCGCCCCCAAAACCAGGATGATAAGCAGGTGGACGGCAATACTGACAAAAACGCCCGGAACGGAACGAATCAAATCTTTGATCGGCGTTTGACTTCGAATGTTCTCCAGGACGGGGTCGTAATGATCCACATCTTCCGCAACGGGAATGGAGGCATCCAAGCGGACATCGTCGACTGGAAGGGTGGGATCGGACATGAACAGGCTCCTGTTGCGAAGTGATGGGGAAAACGCAGCCGATCAACGCAGTCGAGCAACCACGTCGAGTCGAACCAAGCCGGGCAGGGCCCCGAAAAATAAATTCGGGGTCCCGGTTCCTCTCGGTAACGCTTCCTATTATAATGGGGGGGACCGTGGATTTCCAGTTATTTATCCGGGAATTGTTGAAAAAAGCGATTTTTACGTAACCTTTCCAGAAGTCTCTGGAAACAAACAGGTTGCAACGAAGGTCGGGCGGTCGGAGCTTTAAGTGACCGACCGGTTGAAGCAGGAGTTTCTCAATGGCAAGCAAAAAGAGCAAAAAAAAGGCGGAGACGGTTTTCTTGGTTTGCGAAGAGTGCGGCGATTATAATTATGCCGTTCGCCGCAAACCGGGTGGTGAAAAACTCAAATTATCCAAATTCTGCCCTCGTTTGCGCAAGCACACGGTACATAACGAGAAGAAGAAATAATCCGGGATTATCCCCCGATGTCCCATACGGCAAAATCATGGCTTTTCCGTCCTTTTGATCGCGATCGGATACTTTCGCTGGCCAAAAGCGCGAAGGTTCATGCAGTTCTTGCGCAGTTGCTTCTCGCCCGGGAAATCGGTACGCCCGAGGAGATGGTCCGGTTTTTCGGTGAGAGAATCGGTCAACCTCCGTCGCTCAACATGTTGCGGTCTCCCTCTTTGTTACCGGGATGCGTTGAGGTCGCCGATCGGCTTTCCCGGGCCATTCTCGAAAAGCGGAAGATTGTCGTTTACGGCGATTACGATGCCGACGGCATGACGGCGACGGCGATTTTGTGCCGGGCGATTCGTTTTTTCGGCGGTACGGTCGATTTCTACGTTCCCGATCGAATGGAGGAAGGCTACGGCCTGAACGCGGAGGCGATCCGGGCGCTTGCGGGCAACGGGACACAGGTCATCATCACAGTCGATTGTGGCATCAACAGTTGCGACGAGGCGCGTCTTGCGACCGAATTGGGGGTCGAACTCCTGATTACCGACCACCATACGGTCGCTCGGGAACTGCCGGAAGTGCCGATCGTTCATCCCCAGTTGGTCAAACGTTCCGCGATCGACGCCACGGGAAACGATCGTTGGTCCTCTCCTTATGGAATTTCCGAAGAAGAACGAAAAACGTTTTCCGAAGAAAAACGCTATCCCTTTCTCGGTCTCAGCGGCGCAGGCGTGGCATTCAAAGTCGCTTGGCGACTCGGGACATTGATGCCGGGCGGAGATCCGGTCGGCGAGAAGGTTTCCGAAGGCTACCGAACCTTGCTCTGCCGGGCGGTCGGACTTGCGGCGATCGGGACGGTGGCCGACGTGGTTCCGCTTCTCGATGAAAACAGGGCCCTCGTGCGTTTCGGTCTCCATGTTTCGCTCGTGCGATTCCCCGTACCCGGGTTGGAGGCGCTGATGAAAACCGCTCAACTCGATGCCCGAAAACGCCGTCTTTCCGCGGAAGACCTCGGTTTTTCGCTCGGACCGCTTCTCAATGCCGCCGGTCGGTTGAACAAAGCGGACCGCGGAGTCCGGCTCCTTTTGAGCGATGATCCCGGCGAAGCGGCTTCCCTGGCAGCGGAAGTACGCGAATACAACGAAACCCGGCAATCGATAGAGCGCAGTATTTTGATCCAGGCGACCCGGCAGGTCGAAGAGCGGTTTTCCGGCGATCCGGCGCTGGTGTTGTCCGATTCCGGCTGGCATCCCGGCGTCATCGGGATCGTGGCCGGACGGCTTGCCGAACGTTTTCATCGTCCCTGCATCCTCATTGCCGAGGATACCATGAATCTCAAGCCCGGAAGCGGTTCCGGCCGAGGAGCCCGGGGGATCAATCTTGTCGACGCCCTAGAAACCTGTTCGGAATACCTCGTGCGGTTCGGTGGACACGCCGCCGCGGCGGGGCTCCGGATTGAAAGTCGGAATATCGGAGCGTTCCGGAAAGCGTTTTGCGAATATGTTCGTTCCAACGTGTCTCACGAAGACGTTTCCGGCCAATTGATGATCGATGCGGAATGTCCCTTCGGATTACTTGACGAAAAAACGAGCGGTTTTGCCGACCTGGTCGAACATCTCGCCCCGTTCGGGGCCGGGAATCCCAAGCCGTTGTTCTGTGCGAGCCGGCTGTTTCCGACCAATCCGCGATTCATGGGGGTCGGCGAACATCATATCTGCATGGAATTGCGTCAGGATAACGTCGTCAAACGCGCTTTCGCTTTTCAGTCGGCCGATTGGCTTCCCGAATTGCGTGAAATAGCCGATGCCGGTCAGGCCATCGACGCCGTATTCCATATCGGTCGAAGTAAATTCAACAACGCCGTCGAATTGCAATTGAAGGATTGGCGGCGTTATTCTGCATGACGCAGCCGACGCCCGTGCGGTTGTCGGTGTCCGCCGCAGACCTCCCAGCCGTGTGGACTCGGCAGTCGCCCGCGCATCATCGTTGACAGGAATCAACGTCGAATCGCGATTCCCGCTCTTCGGTCGGATGTCTTTATCGTACCGTTAGTTGAGTCGATGCGCCCATGATCGGGGCGGGCGTGTTGCCGTTCGTTCCCTGGTAGGGAATCGCCGTTTGCCGCTGGTACGCATTCTGCCGGGCGTAGGTATCCGCAGTCGGATTGGAACCCGATGGTTGGTGCGGTGTTTGGTACGGTGATGCCGCAGGCGGTTGATAGGTCACGGAGGCCGTCGGCGGGACGGTTCCGAGCATGTTGATAAACTGCGGACTGCAAATGTCGATCTCGGTATAACCCGGAAAACTCGGTTTCGTGAATTCATTCGAACTGATCGGAAGATTGAACTTCGGGCGCTTCAGATCGATACTGATACTTCCGCTCGCCCCCTGGCATTGGACTTCAACATGCCGGGCGTAAAGAATGCCGCTCACGCTGTCGTATTCATGATTGCTCGAAACGGCAACGGCGGCAAGAGTTCCGTTCGGAGAATACATTTCCTGCCGGAGAATGCAGCCCGATTTCGGGTCGACCGTGGTCCGTTTGCGAACCGTTCCGGCCGGGGTGGGACGCAACGTTTCGAACATCAGTTTGTCGCCCTCGACCGGGAAAGGGCCGTTGTGGGTTTCGTCGGCCTGAAAGTCGATCATGCCCATTGCCTCAAGGATCCATGCCGGGTCGATCGGAACCATTTGCCGAACGGGACAGTTCACGAACTGATCGTGGCGACAATAATAGACATGTCGTTCCGGGATCCGTTTCGCCCAGATCCAAAAGTGATCGTCGTTGCTTCCCAAGTCAATCTCTTTTCCCGTCACGGCGGAGGCTTCGCCGCGGATACGGACCCGTCTCGGACGTTCAAGCAGGATAGAGGCTTTAAGTGGGATCATGACATCGGGAATCCGGAGGGTCGCCTCATGGTCCGAAAGCGACCGCATCGCCGTGCTGTTACGATAAATCGCCGAAGTCAGTTGATCCAGCGTCGGCGTCGTCGAAAACATGGACGGCAACACGGTTTTTCTTCCGGGATTCAACCATTGGCATCCCGAATGAAAGGGGAGCGTCGCGAAGACGGCGACCATGACGGCAAGGCGGAGGCTCCGTTGCGTTTTTCGGCGGAGAGGGCGACGAAGAAAGTGTTGCGGATAGTGTTGCGGATGGAACATGTGCGAATGATCGTGGATGGTCTCGTGAATCCGGCGGTGGATCAAGCGTAAAGCATTTCGGACAAATAGTTTTGAACCGCATCAATTTCTTCGCCCTCGGGAAGAACGGCGGGGATGTCGTAAACCGTGTCCCGTTTGCCGCAGTAAACGGTCAAGGTGCCGTCCTGTTCCTTTTCAATTCGAAACAAACGTCTCCGTATCAGGAGCAAGGTAAGTACGTATCGCAATTCCGGCTGATCGAGCCGTTCGCTCAATTGGTCGAACAGGGCGAGCAATACATCGTTCGGGGCGAGTTTCAGCTTTTTTTCATTCGGCGGGGGAACACGCGATTTCCACCATCCGATTCGGTTTTGAGTTTGTTTATCCCGTTCACTCATCCAGACTTCGGCGCAAAAATCAACCCGTCGGAGTTGTTCCTCGTCGAACAACATCGAATAAAACGCCTCTCCCGGTACGAGAGAACGTTGTGTGATACTGCAAATCCGTGTAAATCGCGGGATATCCAACGTGATGTCGAAATTGTTTTAGTAACCTTGCACGGTAAGGGAAAACGTGTGATCCGGTGAAACGAATCGGGTCGCCAATCGTACCCGAAACGCAAATGCGGTACAAGAGGAATTTGTTCCGGGCGGGGAAAATAGTGCTCTTCGCGAAAAATGGGAATCTTGGCTTCGGAGTCAACCTGCGCGGTCAACATGGCTTTCAACACCGTGCTCGGGAAACACCTCGCTCGGGAAGGCCCCTTGGCTTATTTTTATGCGATGCACGGTATGCGGAACGCGGTTGAAATACGGCGGAATTCTTCGGCATTCTTCCCGTGTAAACGACTTCCCACAGGTATATTGAAAGCCATTGACATTTCCCGAAGCCGACGATTTAGGAGCCTGCCCACCGGAAACAACACAGCCGAAGGTAAACAGGCGGTTTGACCAAAAAACTCAACCGTTTTCGCTGTAAATCACCTCTCTTACCGTTTGCTTTGTCAATTTCGGCAAGTCACAAAAAACATTCCCGAATTTTGGAAAAGAGCATCTATTCGTTTCGAAAGCAAGATGAGGGTCATGCGTCAAGCACGTCGGGATTTCATGGGAAATTCCCCGGATACGGCATTTTTTCGAAGCCGTGTTCTCGATAATGAGTAATAGTACGCTGCATGACAGATGAATGTCGGTCGTTTCGCTTGGAACGACCCTATCCGCCCATTTTCTTTTTCAACTCCAAGGAGTACGTATTATGCAAATGAAGACACCGTTAATTGTCCTGACAAGCTTGCTTACGTTCGCGCTTGTGTCGCAACTGTCTTTCGGACAAGCGCTGGCCGTTCCCCAAGCCGGTGCTCCCATCGAACTCAGCGCCGCCCTCGATGGTGAAAACACTGCCAAAACCGTTGAAGTCGGCGAAGAAGTCGTCCTGCAAGGCTCTGTGGCCTGCGGCCTTCCGTGCTGCCAACCGGCTGCGTCGCGCTGCTCCCTCCTGAGCCGGCTCGGCAATCGTAACACTGCTTGTGGTTGCACTGCTTGTAATTGCACTGCTTGCGGTTACAACGCCGTCGGTCACAATGCTGTCGGCTGTAGCGCCGTCGGCTGCAGCGCCTGTCCGAGTGCCGCCGGTTGCGGCGCCCGGCC
>QMCD01000225.1_pt1 | contig 40597 bp, 39 predicted proteins | sample 1821841 | NCBI WGS metagenome assembly QMCD01 (sample SAMN01991225, study PRJNA193472) | Termite gut metagenome, whole genome shotgun sequencing project. | isolation source: worker | host: Macrotermes natalensis
ATTGGACATCCAAGAATAAGATATCAAAATAATCACCTCTTGATAAATCCTCTAAAAGTTTCTCTCCTGTATAATATATTTTACTATCTATTCTTACCTGCATTGTTTTTTCACACTGCTCTAATGCATTTGAAAGCAGTTCGCATACTTTTATATCATCATCACAGATACCTACACTAATTCTTGATGGCATAGTAAAAACCCCTTTCAGGATAATAATAAATAAATTCTATGGTTTTGTCTATATATTGCCAAAAATAGACATTTTAAATCCAAAAATTGTATAAAAATTTATCTTGCATCTTTGCTGTTTAATAGTTTACCACTTGTCTACTTCAGATAAGGTACTACGTCTTCTAAATTGTCGTCTGCATCTAGTGTTAAATATTTCTCTCCGCCCTGCTCTAAAGTTATTACAATCATACTTTCCCGTAATTTATCCATGAAGTAGTTCAACTGTCTTTGCATTATTTGATGACCTAGAACCGAAACCGGCTCCCGCTGATGCCCTGTATGGTCCGGAACCTGCTGACAGGGATTGACCGGTTATAAGGATACTCCCTCATGAACAGCTTTGCCAGGCTCCGGGCGGCCGGTTCCGCCTGGTCCGGTGCTAGGGGCTTGTCAGATAAACGGAAGGTGACAACGGCAGTACCGGTCCTGTCGGCACGGATGACCGGCGGCTTCTGCCGGTAAGGGAACCTTGCCGCCTCCTGCGCTGTATCCATCTCCGCGAAACCACCGGGCAGCCATATTTCCATCAGCCCGTCAAAAAACAGAGCCGGTGTCCCGCTTTCTTCCGGCCCGTTCTTTTCATTTTCTGCATCATCTCTCTTTATCATCAGCATCTTTTCCTCATTTTTCTTTAAGTATTCTTGCTGCCGCGCCGGGCTGCCCTGCCTTTAACGGCATCGCTTTATTTTCCTGCATGGCTGCTTATTTCAAGGGCTCCGTCATCTGATTTATCTGCAATCATGGCATGGTTATAAGTTTAATAGTTATTATCATGATTAATATCGTGATTTAATTACTTAACATTTCTTAATATACAAGAAAAACCCTGCATGAGAAGCTTTAATCTCTCACACAGGGTTCTAATACTATTATTAGCAATTCCCTTTTGCTTCCCCGATTATTATATTTTACCACAGTTTTTAAATAATGCAACAATAAAATAGAAATTATCCAAAATTTATCTTAATTATAACCTGCTTCTCGTTAAACTCTGATGCCACTGTAACGGCTTCCACATGCCCTCAGTCCAGATACTGTCTGTTACGATATTGTATTTAACCGGCAGCGACGGCGGATCAGCAAAGCATTCTTCCGACAAGTACCATCCCACGTGGGCTGCATAGTATTCTTCCAGAACCTGATGAACATGTTCACTGAGAAGGAGCATCAGAGCATCTATTTCATGAATATCCTGGTGGCAGAAAGCTGCTTTGGAAATCTGTTTCCGCAGCCCTGAATCCCTGCAGGCCGATTCTATGAGTTCTTTCACTTCTGTCAGGTACTTTCTATGGACTCTCACTCCCTGAAGGACCGGAATTTTGATATAATCCTGAACTGTCGAAGAAATATCTTTAATCAATGCATCATACGGCTTTTTATATTTAGTTTTTAATATTTCCTTTGACACCGCCGCCAGATTCCGCTTCAGAGTATCCAGCAAGGATATCAGCTTTTCTCTGGTTTTATTATTGTCCACAGTTATCACTTCCTTTCGTCAGTTACTCTTCTGCATTTAGATCCAAAAAACAACTTAAGCAGCTACACTATCTATTGTTTTAATTTTAATAGTTATATCACTCATATTTATCCTTTCCTGAAAGACTGTTGTGCTTTTTGTTAATATCTGTTGTTTAAGCCGCTTATCTATTGGCGGAAACATGCTTATGACTGCTGACGTATTAGGCTTCAAGGCAAGATAATAATGGGCATTCATTGTTTCAAAATGAATGTGTTGCTTGTTCCTTTTATGGATTTTTATAACACGAGATGTAAAGTATGTTCTGCCGTTGCAGTACACCAGCGCACTTTTCCCGGTTTCAAGGGTTCCAATCAGATTTCCGTCAAGTACAATTTTTTTCTTTATTCTCTTCTTTTCTGTCTTCATCCGTGAAAACCTCCATTCATAATTTTTCTTTGTGTCATCCTTTGCATAATTCCAATAAAATAACCCGGACTTCCTCTAAGATATCTGTCGCTGCTTTCATACGGATCTTCTTAGTCTTGGCTATCTCCTGCAATCCATAGCCGCTGCTTTTCAGCCGCACCACATCCATCTGCTGTTTAGACACGTATTTAGCCAGCTCATGATATAGCAGCTTGTCTTCCAGATGCTCCATCAGTACATCTCGGGCCGGCAAGGTATCACCCAGGATCGGGCCATCATGAAACAGTTCCTGATGGATACTTAACACCTCAGCATTACGTTTCTTATATTTTAATGATTTGTTATAAGTGCCAAGATCAAACTGCATTGTCCGAAAGGCAACCGTGGCAAACGCATATTTCTTGAGGGCTGGTTTCATAAAATATTGTCTGACTGCATCCAAATACCCAAAAATCACAATATCATAGTAGTCATCCACCACAAGACTGCGGTCATTCAGAAATTTGTAGACAAGGTTGTGGTTATCTGCGGCAAACTGCCCCTGTTCGCTTGTTAAAGGTACGTTCTTCATGTGTTCTTCCTCTCCTTTTCATCCTGCACATAAGCGGAAATAACAGCAGCATAAAAGAGATGCCCGGCTGTTAACCGAAGCATCCCTTTTATCTGACAAATAGCTGCTGCCATTTCTACACTCATTATACTTATGTTACTTATCTTTATGCTTCCTGCATTTTTATGCCGGCAGTTTTTCCCGGTCGCCGTCAATCGTTTCTGCCGTAATGCAGAAGGTATCACTCATTTCTACAGGAAGCTGTTCCACATTGTCATAATCGCATCCGTCGTCTCTCTGCTCTTCATGGGCGACGGCACGCTGCTGTAAACTGATTTTTATCTGTTCCTTAAAGCCGTCGGCATAAGCCTTGATCTGCGCCAGCTGCTCGCCTGAAAAGTCGTGCAGCCGCTGGAACGTTGCAATGCTATAATCATTGGTTCCATTGCTCGCCTTCTTTAGCCCGATCTGCACCACGCTTCCATAAGTTGCCCGACGCCGTAAGGTAAAAGCCTTGTTCAAGAAATCTTTAAATGAACTGATGCTGGTGGGCGGCAACGTAAGCTGCAGGGGCATATATTCCCCGCTGCACAGCAGGTATAGGATCCTCATGTTTTTACAGGCCTTGCCCTTGCCCTCTTTGGCAGAGCCGAAGCGGTTGAGGGAACAGGTGGCACAGGTGCCTCCGGGTTCTCCGATGCCCTGTTTGCCATCCACAGAAGAGCAAAGCGGCACTGCGCTGTCGTCATACTCGGATCCCTCCGGCCAATAAGCACCGGTGGCATGATTAAAGAGGATAACACCGGTCAGATATTTCGTGTACTCCGGATTGTCCGGATCATCGGTGGCCATCTCAAACTGGATGGTTCCGCCTCCGGGAATCTTCACCCGCTGTAAGCTCATCTGCATGCCGTCCATATCCTCTGCCAGTTCTTCTGCCGAAAATTCGCTCTCTACCATGTCCGGAAGCTGAAATGGAACCCTTTCCGTCACTGCTGCCGTGCCGTTAGCTGTTACATTGGTTGTTCCATTTACTGTTTCATTTTGTTGTGTACTCATAGTTTTCCTCCGTTAAATGTTTGGTGTGTGATGCCTGCATTGTTTATCAGGCAGCCTGTTGGTTGATTCGGTTCCACATGCGCTGCGGCATGGCCAGGATATCATAGCCGATACTTTCCAGCTTAGTGGCGCGGTCATAACTATCCACATCTTGACTGTATCTCGTTACCGCGTTGGATAATCCGTACAGCGACAACTGGTTTCCTTCGATCAGATGCTGCAGCACGCCATCATATTCCTCATCCTGGATATGGAATTCTTTACTGGCCAGCTTGACGACTCCCGGTACGTCGGCGGTGTTCATTCTTGCCTGTGAGGCATTCTGCATCATCTCCACGACCCTGGCGAAACGGGTTTCGTCTACTGCCGCTCTTACGGTATCTTGAATCTTTTTCACAAAAGCGAAATCATCCGCAGCAATTGTTTCCTCGGAATAAATCATGAAGTCCTGATCGGTGCTGACGATCCTGCCGACATGGTGACGTTTCAGGCTGGCGTCATTGACCACCATTCCATTGCGGCATACCAGCCGGTAAACAAGCGGCTGGATGCTGACCGATCCCTGACCCACCTCACTGTTAGAAATAATAATGCCGGACTGGACAATATCTCCGGGGACAACCTCCGCCTGTAACCGGGGATTCACTACTTTCAGATACATCTTGCTCTCCGTGATCTGGCAGCTTTCCACCCTCGCTTCTGTCATCTGACCGATAATCGGAAGAACCACCTTGGTAATTGCCATGTGGTCAATCCTCCGGTAGCGGTTGCTTAAGTACGCCCTGGCCGTACCGCCGAGCGTCCGCAGCATCCGTGGTTCCGGTTCCCTGTCCAGCCACGCATTGACATTTTGTTTTAACAGACCCGGATCTTCCGCAAGCATCTTGTCGTAGTAGCCGGCCGGAATGCCTAACTGATTGCCGATCTGTCGGTGGGCGATCTGGCTGACCGTAAGTGGTTCCACCAGATCCTCCTGCGTATCGCCGATCAGATGCAGGAATACTCCGTTCGGGTATGATTCCATCCGGAGATTTTGTGGCTTTACCAGATAATCCTCTTTCAAGGTATCTTGATGCCGGATTTCCAGCGCCAGTTCCTCCAATGTAAGACCTGCTTTCATTTACATTCACCGCTCCTTTCTATGGCTTTTGCCATCCTGTCCTTACCATGACACTACAATGCCGGTTTCCTGTACCTGGGCCGCCAGGCCATTCTGTTCCAAGACCTGTGCCAGGCGGGGCCAGTAGACCTTTTCTGGAAAGGTCTGAAAGCTGTCCTGCGCCTCATTCTTGTCTTCCTGCCGGATGCAGATGTCGCCGTTCTCAAATAATGTCAGGCTGCTGTGTCCGCGCGAATGTAAGTCGGCGACTATGCTTTCAAGTACTTTACGGCCTTGCACCTCGTACCAGATCTGTGGATCAACAATCGGCCCGCCCGCCGGTAACTCCGCTCCGCTTCCATTGTTTTGTAACTGGGAAAAAGAAACGACCTTTACCATAGAACAACTGATATTGGCCTGTTTATCCAATTCTACATCAGCATAATTAAAGTCAGGCACCCCGAATACACGAATCCTGCCCACACCACCGCTGACAATCAAACGGGCTGCTTCCTGTGAGTCGGTTAAGCACCATTCCCACTTTACTTCAGGATAAACAGCCTGCAGATATGCCGAAATCCGGTAATTTACATGGCGCAACAGAAGTTTTTCGATCGGTTCCTTTTCGATAGCATCAACTGTGATGACAGGCCGGATATTGCTGGCAGCTCTTTTCTCTTGCAGCAGCTTTCGCCGGTTCTTCTGCTTTTTAGCCTGTTCCATGTAAGGTATCAGCATATTATGCACCACCCATATTGCCCAGACCGCAAAGACCCCCAGCAGAAGCCATGTCTGCCAGCCATTCCTGATCAAGGCCAGAATGAAGATGACTGCTCCTATCATAATAGAAATGCTGCTCCATAGAGCCTTGTAATTCTTCATAATCTTACCGTCCTCTCTTGTTATGTTTTATGAACAAATAAAAAAGGAACCGCAATACGCATCAATCTTTCTGAAACGTACTGCGGTTCCTCTGTCTCTGCCGGTCAGTTCTTGATCCGGAGATGATATTTAATTAAATATGTTACGGCTCCTTTCTGCCTGCGGCGGTTTTGATTTGGCTAATTTACTGCCATTGATAAAAGCATCTATAAAAAAAGTGCCTGCAGAAAACCACGCAAAAAACATGGTATACTACTGACACTTACTTACAAATTTGACAGCGTGTGCAATGCGGTTATTCCGCTTTCTGGAATCAGATAATTCCGACTCAAAGAAACGCACAAAAATCAATTACATATACACTATAACACTATATATGGTATTAGTCAACCTCAAATGCACCAAATATAGTACCGTGAGCTTTCTTATTTGAAATCAACGCTCTTTATTTCACCGATAGATTATTGTCGGATACGGAAGGGGCTAATATATTATCATTCTCATTATCCTTGTTAATTTCACTATTCTTATTCTCTTCGTCATCCTTCTTTTCCTCTTGATCTTCTTTCTTTACTTTATCGCCCGAATCCTGACTTGTATCTGGAATAGCCACTACATCTGGAATTACTGCTGCTTCGTCTGTACCCATATCAGAAGATTTTGATGTCTCCTCTTTAGACCCATCGGATAAATCAGCCGTCTTCACGGTTTGAGCCCCTGGAGTATAGATAATATGCGCCCCGATGATCTGGCCATCAGCCAACCCACAGCCGGCACTATAGCATTCAACCGCATTTTCATTTTTCCCACATCCCAGACTGTAACCGATAATCTGTCCATCTTCCTTTTGGCAGGTCAGGCTTGTGACAGCCACATTACAATTACCGCTGCTCGACCCCCACGAGCCGAAGGTATGTCCAGCAGAACATTCAAGTTCATATACGTAGACTCGCCCATGAAGGTAATGGTCAACCCATTTACCGCCTACGACCTTATTGGAATGGCGGTTACATTGCGTTGTTGTGTAACAGGAACTGTCATGAGTATGGCGGATGGCTGTTGTATAGCAGCCTCCTCCTGTCAGGCTGCTTCCTGAGTGCCGGTGATATACCGGCACTGTGAAACAGCCGCCATATGAGCCATTGGTATCGGCGTGAGTATTATTCCCTGCTGCATCAGCATGATAATGGTAATCATAGGTTATTGTCCCCGGCACTTCCTGGACACCGATGTACAGTTCCTGTGGGATATCCAGGATGCCTTGATATATTTCCTGAAATGTTGCGTCCTGATCAACGGATACCGTTTTCGTGAGCAGCGCGGACACAAGCAGCTTTTTACTGCTACTCACAGATTGAAAAACCGCATCTAATTTTCCTGAAATCGTGTTCATTATACTTTCCATAAATTCTTGGTTGCGGTTATCATTCTCGCTAATATTATTGGCTATTACTTGATACTGACTGATAATATCCGTACTGATCTGTTCCATCTGCTCGGTAACATTGCCGTTGTATTGTGTCAGGCCGCTGTCCAGTATGGTGAATTTATTCAGCAAATCATTTTGATAAGCGCTGCTGGATGTTTCATAGTTCTCAATTATACTCTTGATAGAATCAGAAATTTGCTCTAGGTTCTGTCCGGCATCCGCTGTCACATTGTTTTCCAAATTATTCAATGCCATGATAGTATCATCGTAATAAATTAGAAACCGTTCCTCAATTAACAGCTTCATTTCATCTGCCATAGAAGTCAGCATTTCGGCTAATTCTGTATGTTCTTTCTTATTTTCTGACTGAAAAATCCTGATGACAGCTACTAGCTCCTCATAAAACTCTTTCGTATCGGTATGTATCTCATCGACCGCAGACAGAATCAACTTCAATTGGTCATAGGTCTCTGCAAAACTGTCCTGATTCTCAGTTCTGGTATCGGAAAGAATCGCATCAACAGACTGGTTAGTTGCATAAATATGTTCCCTGATCTCTTCCTGACGCTCAAAGACTGCGGTCAATGACGTATGGATCGCCGTATTTTCCTTCTCGGCATTCTCTGATATTTCGGCAGCTTGGATCAGGCCGGTTTCTATCGTAGATAGATTATTTTCCAGAACGGAAAGGGTCTCTGAGAGATCGGTCAGCGTTTTTTCCGTATCTGATTCCGTAATGCTTATTTCGCTCAATTGTTCACGGCTGTCTGTGACAATCTCGTTAATACCGCCCAGATGTTCATTAATACTGGAGATTGTTTCTCCTGTTCGTTCTTCACTGTCATTTCCGTTGCTGATGGCGATAACCGTTGCTAGGGCAAACAGGACGGCTGCCATGACTATAAGCATTTGATTCCGTCTTTTAGGAACATGTAATTTCTTTTGTCTCCGGTTTTGATTTTGACTTTGCATAATCGGCTCCTTATTTATTTTTTTGCGTTAATCTGAATTGGTATGATGCAACTCATGTTTAACCAAAGAGGTGTAATAGTTTTCGATGGTTGAAGTTGCGTTAAACAGCACGGCAAGTAAATATTGTTTCATATTCCGAATCTGTGTGGTATTCTGCTTCATGCAGTTCAACACATAGCGGATATGCCCGCTGTCGAGCTTCAGAAATTTTGACTGAACCATTGCTGCCGGATAATCATCTGCAGAGATCCGGATCATCCGGCGCTTGGAACAAACTGTTTCTAGGATCAGTGAGACGATTTCATCAAGCAGTTTCACGTCAATCAGCGAATCCTGACAGAGCCAGCTATACTCAATATTTTCTTTGATGATTTTCTCGTATATCTGAATATCGGTCATATCGCTATCCTTTCCGTTCTTTCCTATCCACTCAGGGTAGGAAGCAGGATAGAAAGGAAGGGAGGGGATAGATGTCTCACTTGATGCCTCATTATTTAATAAATCTTTACTTAATAAATCTGTATTTTGTTCTTCTTTATTTATTTGCATTGGATTGTCCGATGTCGGAACTGCCGATGACGGATCCTCCGATGACGGATCCGCCGATGCCGGATTTACCGATGTCGGATTATCCGGTGTTGGATAATCCAATGCCGGTAAGTCCGCTGTTGGGTTTTCCAATAACGGAGCAGCCGCTGTTGGATAATCCAATACCGGCTGCGGCTGCTCATAAATCACATATTCAATGGCTGCCATTTTCCCTTTTTCATCACGGCTTTGCCTGCGGGTAATATAACCGGCCTTTTCCAGCTCCCAGACTGCAGTGCGGATAGCGTCAATACTCTCCCGATTAATAAAGGACAGTCCTTTCAATGTATAATCCCAATCATCGGGAAGTGACAGCATTTGTGATAACAGCCCCTTAGCCTTCAGAGAAATGTGCGGATTGCGCAAGTGGTGATTGGACATAACAGTGTAGCCGGTATTTTTTTCAACACGAAAAATTGCCATAGCTTTTATCAGCTCCTCTCATGATAAATGTCGCAAAAAGACGCCCTCACAGGCGCCCGTTAAGAAAAATGTGATTGATATGTAACTGTTAGCATGTGGTATTCTGCGATGCCTCTGCCGGTTCCATATATTCCCCCAGTTCTTCGAATCCCAAAAAATTATCTTCTGCCAGCATCGTACTCAAATACTCATTTTGAACAAAATCGTTTACAACTTTCCTAAAAATAAAACGATAGCAATAACCGATGCGAATACGGGCCTGCTTGGGGATCAGCAGACCGTTCTCGTTGCCGTTTACATCAATGAGCTTTATATTCTTGTATCTTCGGAAAGGCCGCGACGAAACTCCTACACAGATTCCCTTGATCTCCTCATAGCGGTTTCCTTTGATTACCCACCATAGCAGTATGGTTTTAGCAAAAGAGTAAACACATACTGCTATGCTAAGGCAAAGTAAAATCCGGTCTCCTGCTGCCAGATATCCGGAAAGCCCTATTCCTATACAGATGAAGCCGGTCAACAGCAGCAAAATCAATCTGCGGATCAGCGGGAAGGGGTATTCTTTTCTCTTTTTCATATATTTCTTAAACCCTTTCCAAAATAATCTGCTTGCGCAAGTATAGGTTTGCCACTGCAAGGGTTACCGGCCTGCAGACCGCACTGATACGCATGATGCTGCTGATGTTATCACTGGTAGTCTCCCTGTCGCTGTAAAGTCTCTCCACAATACTCTCTTCATTGGGCAGCCTGCGAACATTGTTTTCCACACATTTGATAATCTCTGCGGTTGAAAGCAGGGCCTGATTGGCTAACCCCATGACCTGCTTTTCCTTATCTGTCCGGTTGTCCTTCCGGAACAGCTTTCTAGCGGCTCGAAAGGATATTCTCTCAAGCACGGTCAGACGGCAGAAAGATAAGATCTGATACAACAGATTTCCGTCAGCCGGGATGATAAAAAGGCTTCCCAGCAAATCATACAATGCGTCATATTCTGTATCACCGCTTCCCGAGACAATCAGCCCACGTACCATAAGTCTGTGGACACATTCCTGCCCAGACCGTTCCGCCATGCCGCCCACCTGCCTAGCTGTTTCTTGGAAAACTGCTTCCAGTTCTGACGGTTTTAAAAATCTCCAGTTCAGGCTGGTCCATATCACCAATTCCTGCATATCTACCACATGATCTTGCTTTCCCGCTACAATAACCGGGCATGATAATCTCCGGCAATGATTGTATCTCCGTTCAAAACGGCCGATGGCTGTATAAAGTATTTTCTTTTCCATCATGCTCCCATCTGCGGCCCTGCCGCGTTCTAAAATATTTGTAAAGATGATATCCGTGCATTCTGCTTCTGTTTCTGTTTCTGCCTCTATTCTGATTTTGTTCTGAATCTTTCTTATGCCACTGAATCTTTCTTACGATATTCCTTGCAGAAACTGTTTGCTATTTCTCAGCTTTGCTGCGGCGCGGGAAATCCATGCCCCGACATGGGTAGACGGCACCTGATAGATATCAGCGATGTCCTTCAGTTCAAGACCTCTTAACTTCCAGGCGATAGCCTCGATCCCCAGCAAGGTTATTCCCGCATAATACTCTTTACATCGTTCCAGCAGTTCCAAAAGCTCCATCTCTTTAATATGTTCGGCAATCTGATCGGTCTGTCCCAGAAGTACCTCGCCGTTTACCATCAGCTCGCCTTGCTCGCCTGTTTCCAGATATTGAAAGTGCTTCTGGTGGCCGCACATGATCCGGCAATAGGATATCAAACCGTTGCGCACCACCTTTTTGGCATAGGCAGTGAAACTGGCAACTTCTTTATCATAGGAAACGGCTGCCTTGCACAGCAGGATGCAACCTTCCTGATACAAATCTTCATAGCCAAACCCATAGATTGTCTCATTAACATGGATGCTATTTAAGACAACTCTACGGGCTACCCACAAATGAGTTTCCACCAAGGCCTGCTGCTCCTGATTCAATGGCTGCTGGTTCTTTACGGGGCTGCCCCTTGTTTTCTTAAGATCTTTACTCACCTCGCTCCCTCCTTTCTTTTCTTGACTTTCTCATGTAACGCATGGTACGACCGTAAAGGGGCATTTCGTGTCGCGCCATGCTGTATGAAGCTGTGCCTGAAACTGTGCAGCTGTCATACCGGTTCTCCCATGATACCTGACCGGTCAGAAGCCGCATGGGTTCTCCGACAACATTGGCGTTAACTGTAAAAGGACACAAGTTTCATCCGACACCGTATGCCAATCCAGATAAAGAGAAAATGCCGCAATAAAAGCTCGCCGTTCCATAATCCCTGCACACTCTGTTTTCTCTGCCTTCTGCCCTGTCGCCTCCTGAAACTGATTCACCGGCATCAGGATTAACTTTCCTTCGGCATCTGCTGTCACCAGATACCCTGCACATTCACCGGCCCTGCCATAGGGACAAGAGGCACACTCCAAAAAGAAGGCATTGCGCCAGTTACCCCTGACAGCTTCCATAAAAGGATATATACTGCAGATCTTTTGAATCATCCTATACCTCCATTACTAGGTATTTGAAAACCTAAAACGGCCCAAAAACACCACTTTATTAAAATTTAATATTCTTTAACCAAACAACCCTTCAATTTCACTTTGAATCCGGGGAAGCACCGTGTCGTTAAAGAGCAAGGTCAGTGCCGCCAGCAGCAATGCCCCCAGCACTACGGCTATGATAACCTTGACCGCGTCCGATATGTAAAAATCCCCGCGTTCGTTGGAAAGCACCTCCTGGGTACGGAATGCCAGTCTTCCTATTTTGCATTTCATATTGGTTATGATTCTTTTCATGTAATCCAATCCTCCTATTTTAATTTTGTCTGGAATATTGTAACTGTTCAGTAGGTCGTATCCCGCAAGGCGTTCGCGGTACTTAACCAAAAAAGGCTCCCAATGAGCTGAGAACCTCGGTACACAGTACTACTAAATAAATGATAATAATACAGAACAGCATCATCATGGAATAACGCTGCATCTTCTTTGGCCTTTTGGCGGCCTCCTTTTTCAAATTATTCTGTTCTATCTGCCTCATATCGAAGCAGATCATCTTAAAATACATCCGCTGGTCGTCACCCCGCAGAACGCCGATCAGTCCCCGGACCACATCAGAGAGCATGGGGCTTCCCACCCGGTTTTCAAAGCGGATCAGTGCGTTTTCATAATTGCCTGTTTTCATGTCCGCGATTGTCTGATCCATTTCCATCCCGAACTCTTTGCCAGCCACCCGTCGATAGGAAATCAGGATCTTCAATACATCTCTGTCATTCTCCAGGTTCTGCCCAATAGTTAGCGCAAAGCGAGGCACTTCGATCTCCATCCGCTTCCTCCTCTTTTTTACAAAATCAAATGCTGAGTAATAAACAGAAAACCATAATGCCACCGCCAATCCGATCAGCACCGGCACAAACAGCGGTATCAGGAAGGCCATCGGAACAGCACAAAGTCCGGTCAGGCAGGCTGTCACCCAGGCTTTCGCTGTATAAACCTCCGGGCTTAACTCTATCCCGGCAATCGTCAGCACCGACTGCAGCTTGTTGCGTTTAAGCCGGTCCAATTTGACATACATGGCCAGAAACACCGCTATCTTCGTGATATATACGTCGGTAAGTTTTTCCCGTCTGGTTCCCTGCTGCTTTTTTGCCAGCAGCATCATCTTGGAGGTCCGGCTTGTCGGTACATCTACAAAGGCACAGCTTAAGTTATAAACGGCTATGCCGAAAAATATAATTGCTATCAAGGCCAACAAGGTCATACAGCATCACCTCCATATTCCATCGGCCTAGACAGCCGCATGATCTGTGTCAGCGAATAAAGGATGATCGTTCCGCAGATGGCCAAGGCGATCTTGCCGGGAGTGGTGAAGATCAAGGTATGAAACCAGTCCTTATTCAGAAAATAAAGCAGCGGGATGTTGGCTATGACTAAAAGCACCATAGTAATCGCTTCTCTTCTCGGCCCCTGCATCATGGCTTCCAGTTCTGACTGAACCACCCTGATATCGGAAAACTTCTGGGCTACGGTGGGCAAGGTGTTTTTCATGCTGCGGTCTGACTGGCACTGGATAAGGATGTTGGCCCACTCATGAAAGACCTGATTGGGGATTTTCATTTTTAAGCTATTAATCGCACTGGTCGTATTGGCATTGATCAGCTCCGCTTCGTATACAAATGTCTCAAAATTGACTTTCACCGGCTCATTGATATAAGGCAGGTTCTCCTTCACCGACCGGATCAGATCCTCTGTCCGCAGATAGGATGTGGTGATAACCGAGATGGTCGTCTCCAGTTCTTCGTTCAGGTGCTTTTTATAGCTCCCCGCCGTACTTCTCAGGTACCACATCGGCAGCAGGGAAAAGCCTATCCCCAGTATGGGAACCATGTAGACATTGTTGATTAATAGTGCCAGCACGGCTCCTACGGCAAATAAAATAAGGGATATCCTTTTGACTGCCTCATACCGCCCGATGCGGCCAGTATCCTTCAAGATCTGCTTGATCTCATACTCCTGATTAAAAAACCCCTTGGCCGGCATGCCCCTGAGTACATTTAATTCATCACTCAGGGTAGCTCTTTTCTGGCCTGAACGAAAGAGTACGTCAAGCATTTCGCCCGGCCCCACCCCGAACAAGGCAAACATTCCTGCGCAGAGCAGGACGAAACAGACGATGTTAATCCATTGCATCTACTTTCCCTCCTTCCAGAATTCTGTCAGTTCCTTATTGGATATCCCGTTATCCAGCATTCTTTTCTTCAGCTCATCCGATATCTGTCCTGTTTTTTTATGGCGGCCGACCACATGGGGGTTACCGTCGGCATCGATGGTATTGTCTGCTACCTCGTATTTATAGAGGGAGCGGTACCGCAGTTTGCCGTTCTCAAAGTCCTCGCCTTCGATAATCTCCATGATCTTACGGGAGCGGTCTTCCAGCTGTTTGGTGAACACCACAATCGGATAAGCCTCCACCATGATCTGCATCAGCACGGAATCGTCCATGCTGTATTTTCTTTTCGCCAATGTCATCATCCGGCGATACGTCGAGGTGCAGGAGTTTGAATGGATGGTCGTACAGACCGTATGGCCGGTACGGGAGCTTTCCGCTGCCGACAGGCTTTCTGCTGCCGACCGCATCTCACCCACCCCGATGACGTCCGGGTGTTTCCGGAGTACCCGCTCTAATAAGAAGTCCTGATTGATATTCATGGAAGGATTCTCATGTGGCCTTGTCAGAAGATGTACTACCGAATTCAGGATATTTCCCTCCCCGTCCCGTTTCACCAGGTCAAATTCCCTGGAACCTTCCTCAATGGTAATGAGCCTCCGGTTATCCGGTACATTGGAGAGCAGCCAGGCCATAACCGTCGTTTTTCCGGAACTGGTAGATCCGGCGATACAGACACTCACCCCATACCGGATACATGCTTTTAAGAAATGAAGCATTTCGGCGGTGGCGCTGTCGGACTGCAACAGCTTTGTTTCCGACACGGTCTGCTGGTTGACGATCCGGATCGACGCATTGACGCCTACATCCGCATCTACTACGGGAGTCTTGTCCACCGAGATACGGACATTTTTATCCAGAAAGCCGATAACACTTGGCATCGTATCATCAATGACCATACCGCAGGCATTAAGCATCCGCCGCACCACGTCAATCGCATGCTGCGGCGAGGAGAATTTGTCCGGTATCTTTAAGCTGCGGCCGCTGTTCATGATTACTTCAATATCATTAAAGGCATTGACATTCACCTCCTCCACCCCCGGCATATAGATCCATTTCTTTAAAAATGAATATCCGGCCATATCCTCATAGAGCTTCTCACATAATTCTTCCGTGGTGATCCCTTCGATCACGAACTTCCGTTTCACACAATACTGTACCATCAGCTCCTTTAATAACTCTGAAGCCTTTTCCGTATCTCCGTCTCCGGCACCGGCAATCGTGGAGGCATAATTCTCGGCAAAATATCTTTGTACTTCTGCCAGAACCTTGTCGTAGGTCAGCTCCTCAGTCGCCGCCGCCGTGAAGAAAATATCATTCAGATTCGCCATCTTCATCCTCCTCCCAGTCATCTCCATTCGGATCCCACCCGTCTTCATTCGGATCCGACTCGGCTTCATCTTCATCCGGCTCCGGTTCCTCCAGTTCGTCCAATACCCTGTTCAGGGCAGAGGTATACTTAGGATTGCAGTAATTGATGGCCCGGAACATTCCTCCTTCGGTCGCACAGCGGTCGATCTCCTTGCTATAGGGAAGCAGTCCGTCAAAACCGCCGATGATATGCCCCATTTCATCCAAAGCATGAAATGGCCTGGCCATGCCGGCAAAGGTCAGATGCTCGACAAAGCGGAAACGGCTGTCCACCAGCAGCGGCTGATGGGCCTTCAAATAATTGATTCCTTTCAAATCAGGTGTCAGGATGCGGATAATCACATCACCCGCCTCAATTGCCGCCGGTGTAAAAACATGGGTCATGTTTGATGTGCAGTCCAGGATCACAAAATCAACCAGCTGGGCCGCCGCATCAATGGTCTGTTGTACATTCTGGTACTTGACTTCCGGATAGCTTAAGGGGTTTTCCCCGGCACAATAGCCCATCAGACCAATATAAGGGTAGTTCTTCAGTACCGTTACATGGCCTGCCACCAGTGCGCTGTCTATTTCTACCGAAGACATCACCTGTCCGATTGAGACACTTGTTTCAATCATCTGATCCGGAAACCAGACCGGCAGCATGGGAACAGCGGTATCCGCATTGATAATCAGCGCTTTCTCCTTGTTTCTGGTCAATGCCTTGGCCAGTATACAGCTGAACATTGTCTTACCGCTGCCCTGGCTTCCCCAGACCGTTATTATTTTTGCCATAAGAACCTCCTTTCCTACTGTCCGCCGTCTTCCTCTGTTGCTGATTTCTGGTTTTGTGGCATATCTGTTTCGGTATTATCATCTGTTTTTACTTCTTTATCATCCGCGTCCGCTTCTTTTTTATCTGCCTCTGCCGACTCGGCGTTTTGTGAGTCTTTTGGCCCGTCTTGTTGCTCTTCAGCATCCTCTCCGGCTATTTCTTCATTCAATAGCTCCGGAAAATAGATTTCCTGCAGCATCCTGTCCTGCTGCGTCAGCAGTTCTTCCGCAAGCTTACTGTTATTTCTGCTAATCAGGGCGACATGGACAACCCCGTCATTTTCCAGACCGGTAATGATCCGGGCCTGTTCCGGAGTCGCCAGCACCGTGATCGTCGCCGACTGCTGTTTTTCCTCTTCCTCAGCCATTTCTTTGGCATTGTCCACGTTGATGCCCCCTTCGTCCGTCACGGCAAGCACTTTGACAAAATTAAGTTCCGGCAGTTCCTGCGCTATGTCCAGAAAATGATAGATACGGATGACATCGCCCGGCTGCAGCTTGTCGGATAGCCCGCTTGCCAAGGTTTTTACCGTCAGGGAAATCGCCACCTTACCGGAAGGTATCTCGTTGAGGGCCACATCGGAGGTGACCGGGATCATGCTGATCTTGGACGAAAGGATATAATCACCTGCTGCCAGGTCTGCTGTCGCATAATATCCCACGACATCCTCCCGGAGCCGGGCAATATTCGGGGGAAGATTGAAGCTTCCCACCTCCACGACCTCAACATCCTTTTCCGTAATGGCCGCCCCCTTTAGCACTGGGTTGACGATCCTGACAATTTCAACTTTTCCGTTTGTCTGACGGCTGATGGCAGGAAGTGCCACAAATGCAATAATGGCTGCCAGAACAATGCTAAGCAGCCCAAAGATAAAACGATTATTCAGTTTCATAAAGCTCTCCTTCTTAGTTAAATATTTGGATAACTGTGACCGCCAAGCTGCCACAGGCAAGGAATGGGACAAAAGGTAATGAAAGCTTGCCCTTCCCTTTCTTGACGCTCAGCCGGATAATAACGGTGACAATCGCTGCCGCCAAGACTGCCGTCAGCAACAGAAATATAATCCGTGCCAGGCCATAAATAAAACCCATGAGCAATGCCAGCTTAATGTCACCTCCGCCGATGCCGGCGCCACGCGAAGCATCATAGGAAAAAAACGCCGCCGCAAGCAGGATTCCAAATGCCGTTACCGCACCTAGGCCTGATTCCACCGCCGAACCGATCACCGCCGACCAAGTGCCTCCCTCCAAGGACCGGATAAATGGCGCTGACATCACGACCGGCAGAAAGAAAGCAAGTGCCCGGTCAGACACTCGCTGATAGCGGATATCATACCCCGCTAAAATCAGAATACAAACAAATACGATTACTTCATAAATTTGCCCCATACTCTTCCCTATTTCCTGTTTGTATACCAGTCATCGAAAACGGACTGATTGATAGAAACATAGTCGTTAACATTCACCGACAGCATCCCGTCGGGGGTCCAAGAATCCCAGACTTGCGTATATACCGTGTAATTGCTATTGTCCGGAAACCATACGGGCAGAAAATGGACCGCGCGCCCATAGGTCGAATATTCGTTTTCCTTAAACGTAAACTTGGCGTTCCTCCCACTGGAAACACGCTTCAACAACCGGAGAAAAATATCGTACTGGAATTCCGGGAACACGGAAAATGCTGTCTGCGGATTGGTATAATGATCGGCTGGAGCTGATGTGGACAGCGTTGCTTCTACATCGGTTTTCACGCCATATCCGCTCTTCATGTTTTTCCCGGAAGCAGTCGGGACGATATCGTCCGGCATCAGACTCATCCTTCCGGAGATGGAAGCAGAGTAAGCGGTGTAATCATATTCCCAGTCACCCTCGTCAATCCATTCCCCTTCATCCTCCCAGTTCCCATGCTCAATGGTGCATCCTTCAAGGCAGGTGGCCAGATGCCCTGTGCCCTGCCACTGCCAGTCGGAATGCCACTGCCAGTCAGCCTCCCACCAGCAGTTCCATACCCCCCAGTTTGCCGTCAGCTTCTGTGGATTACTGGGTAAAGACGGGATGCTGTAGCCTGGATTGGTATCTGTCGCCAAAGGATCCGGCGGAATTTTCTCCTCCAGATCAACGATCTCAGCCACAAGACTATCCTTTATCGTATAACCCTTGCTCAATGATACCGTTATTGTGGTGGTCTGGGGGGTATCCGGCGTGTGCCACTTCACCCATACCACCTGTGAGTCATTGGCTGGTATCACGATATTCTGCACGACATAATCATGGCCCAGGATGTGAAAAGTCACCGTAGCCGGCTCTTCCGGCGTAATACGGTCGCCGGTTTTTAAAATAATGCTGGTAATCACATCGGTATCAACCCGATATTCCACATCCGGGACTTCTAATCCCGGCTGTTCAGGCATATCCTCAAAGCGGACAATACCGATACCAAGGTAATTGATGATGTCGGCATTATTCTGTTTTCCGCTGGTTCCGCCGCCCCATGCCGAAAAGCCCAGATCTGAATACTCCAGGAACACGGACAAAGGCAGATTCTGGTGGGTGAGGGATGGCATTTTCTTTCGCAGATCCCCGTTTGTCATCTGGTCACATAATGCCGCTTCGGTAGCCGTCATGCAGCAATACTCGCCATTGTAAGTCACATAAGCAATCGGTTCCAACAAAATCTTATATTGGCCGCTGATTAAGCTTTCATATGAGATACCGGTGGCATCAGCTACCATCTTACAGGCATATTCCGAGCAGAAATACCGCTTGATTCCTTCTATGTTATTGCCCCCGCTGCTGCTGATGATCCGGGGCATGGACACTGCCGGATTGATGCTGCTGTATCCGCCGCCCATCTGAAAGGCCAGCTTAGTGCCGTTCCGGTATCCGATTTTGCTGACCTTCCCAAAATGAAAGACGCTTCTTGGCTGGCTTTTATTGGAAAAGTCAACCGGACTGGATACCGCTGCCCCTGATGATGCCTCTACAACAGTAATCCGGACACCGTCATTCCCCGGGGTCCATTTATTGGAGGATGTCCCGCTCCCCATGCCGCCGCCTCCGCCGTCCATATTACCAGATCCGGGATCAGCGGCCAGAGCCGTGCCTGCCGCCATGTTGCAAAACAGCAGAACAGCGCAGAACAAAGCAATGATCTTTTTCAAACTATGCCAACTCCTTTCCTTTCTGGCAGAAAAAAACCGCCACTTTACCAGTGACGGTCATTTGCCAGGTATGAGCTGCTTTTATACTAAACAGCTATACATTTTCTTCATTATTTAGTTAATATCTCCATTCAGTTACATGTCTCCGACCATTTTATTGGGATCACCGTCATTGTCCATCTCAATCACCTCACTGGTGCTTGGGATCACCCAGCCAAAACCGGGAAAATAAACCGCTCCATCCTCATTCACATCTCCTGCGGCCGGAACACCTTCGGTTTCACTGTCTTCACTATCGCCGTCGGTATCTGTAATCATCGTATCTTCCGGCTGATAAGTGGGTATCTCCTGCGGATCGGTATTATCTCCCTGTGATACCGGTTTATCGGGTGCCTGCGTTTCACTTGTTAGGGCCGGCGGTGTAAAGTCTACAACCGTCTCTTCCGGGCTTTCTTCCACTGTCTTCGGATAAGTCTCTTCTTTCACCGCATCCTTGGCCGGGCCGTATGCCGTTTCATTGCCTTCATCCGATTCAGGTGCAATATCCGGCTCTTTCCACTCATTTACCGAGCTTTCAGATAGCTGCGGGTCTGGCACAAACTTTTCAAACCTGTCTCTGCCGAAAAAAAAACATGCTGCCAGTATTCCGATGCAACAAGCCGACAAAGCGGTTATTTTAAAGCCTTTTGATTGTAATAACTTTTTCATACGTTCTCCTTTCCGGCGCAAGTTACTACGCCATTTTATCATTTTTATAGTAAGATGACAATAATTTCCATCTACTACTCTACTTTTCCTTTACGCATCTATCTTTCCTTTTTTCAACAGTTACATAAATTTGGTATTGTGATAACCGGTCAGCTGAATCCGCTGAGTAATTGCCGGATAAGAATGCCCAAACATATATATGTAAAATTCCGCATCACACTGAAAGGTATATTCTACCCGGCCACCTACCACCTGAAAACTCAGGCTAATGTTCTGAATCCGGTAATCGTCTGTCGAAAGCGGTACTTTGGATGCCAGCCCGTTGGTTACGGTTTCTTCCAGCATATCCATATAATCGCTGCTGGAATAAAGGGTGTTTAGATACTCACTGAAATTACTCTCCCTTTGCGAGCGGAAGGTATCTGCATAAATGGTACCGCTCAAATTATTAAGTTCCATTTTGACGCCGTTGCGGATGTTTATGCAATTAATACGGACGGAAGCGTATAACAGCAAAAAGGAGATGATGATTACCACCCCCATTATCAGAAAACAGGAAAGGATTGAGATATCCCCCCTTTCATTACTGCAGGCTTCTTTGATTCTTTTTCTTACATACAACCCTTGTCACCTCATTTCCAGTAGTTTTCGCTGACACCCGCACCTCTTGCCAATACGGTAATACGGATCAGATTAAAGTTCCAGAACCCGCCGAGCTGCGCCTGCCCTGTTATGGTCACGTAAAACGGATCGCCTAGTTGAATGGCAGAAGTCATACCGGAAGGAGTCGGCGAGCGGAATGACCCGTTAATGGAATAGGTTATGTTTTCCGCACCTTCGATTTCCGAGGAAAGAAACTGGAACAAGCTTTCCGTTTCACCGTTGACCCCGCCGGATAGCTGGATCTGCTTCACCATCTGATCTACGCAATGGTCCAATTCCTGCTTGGTGGATATGATAGCAAAAACATCAATAATGAATGCCAGCATCAGTACGGCGATGAATATAAAGACAACTGAACCGAAATAATCAGACGCTCCCCGTTCACTCTTTAAAATCTTACGGATTCTTACGAATATAATAATATCACCTCCTATCACAAGCAGCCGCCTCGTTAACGGAGCGGCTGCTTGTAAAATTATCTAATTGTAGGGAAACGCTGAGCAGCGTTTCCCACGCTGAATTTGCGCCACAAGGCCAACATCCGCTACAAATCCGTGCATCCCTAGGGTTTTGGATAGCTTTTCACATTACACAGTATAGCAGATATGGATTTACGGCAAAAGGGCAGAACCGTGCCAATTTTGTGCCAATTTCCTGACATATTGCTATTTTATGCACGGTGTCTCAAATGATTTTTATGGCTACAACTGCTGCCTGATAATACGTGTTATAATCCCCACCGCAATGCCGCGTTCTTCATCAATCCGGGTAACCGCAAAGCTTACTTCATCCTTTTTGCCCGGAGTCCGGTAATCATAGCACGCATGGCCTACCGCATTTACACCGTTATTCAGCCGGATATATACCACACCCTTATGGACATCTGTTATAGTTCCTGCATATTTACTCTGAATCCGGCACTTTTTTAAATTCTCTTGGTTGGTATTCTGGGTCACGCTTTTGATATCGGCTTTTATGGACAGTTCTTCCAGATCATCGCGCTTTACGCTTAATATCCGTACCAATACGGAATTACCTACACAGAACCTTTCATGTGCATCCCCGATCCAATCCCAGGCAAGATCACGAGCCATAATGGAACACTCTACGCCAAATACTTCGACACGCACCACTTTTTCCGCTACTGCGATGATGCGAGCCTCCACTATGCGGTTTTCATAGACACGGGACATTCCTGATGCATCGGTATCCATATAGAAAATCTGTCGCTTTTTCAGCATAGCTTCCTGCCTGCTGGCCACGACGCTCCGGGTCTTGGAGTCTATTCCCTTCACGATAAAGTCTATTTCAGCACCCAGCATGTTTCCCAGAATCTTATTCTGGCGCTGCATCAATTCGGCATATTCTTGGCCAGAAGGACTTCTGCCCACCGTGATCATCATTTCTTTCATCGGAATCACAATCCGGAATCCTTTATAGTCTGCGACAACAATGGTCTTGCCGCTATCGGTCGTTTCGATTCCTCCCAGTCTGCCGGTCAGCATCCTCCGGGTACGATAGGCATTGTGAATCTCATGCCAGATCACCTCTTCCCTAGCTTCCGGGGTCTCTACCTCGCCCCGGTTCTCAATCGTAAGTATCGGCATTTCCTTTGATTTCGCCGGATGCCGTAGCATCCTTGCTTTGGGTTCAGCCGGTGCGCGTTCTGGAACAGATTCCGCTGGTATTTGTTCCGGAATAGCCTCGACCTCCGAATCCGTCATTGTGATGTTAGATGATTCCATAGAGTCTGCTTCACCTTGTCCTTCTGCTTCCGAATATCCAATATCTTCTGCCGGATCTTCAGTAAATAACGGGTCGGCTTCGCTCTGAATGATATCATTTTGATCTATGTCACTTTGACCGATATCACTTTGATCGACATCAATCTGACCAGAATCACTCTGATTAACGGCACTCAGACCGACATCACTTTCTATTCCGGTAGTTTCTGCCGATTTTTTTCGTGAGCTTCTTTTCGGCTTAGCCGGCACCTGTTCCTCTTCCGCTTGATTCAAAACTTCTGCTATTTCATCATCCACTATATCTATTGCTATCAGAATTTCATTTAAGTCTGGTTCCGTCGCTTGCGAGTCGTTATTTATGTCGGTTTCCGAACCCTTCAAAACGGTTTCCTTGATATCCTGCTCAGTCAATTCAGTTCCTTTCTTCTTTGCTGCCATCTGATCAATCCTCCTTATTAATTATTATTAAGACATGATGGAATCCTTATCGGTAACGATTATCCCGCCGGTTGTTTCCTGTATTACTGTTTCTTGTATTACTGCTTCTTGCCTACCTGCTTCCTGCATAACAGATTTCTGCCTTGCTGTTTCCTGCATAACTGTTTTCTGTACAGTCGTTTCCTGCATAACCGGATTCTGCACTGCCGCTTCAGGCTTATCTTTATAACGTCTCACCGGCTTGTTTTCTACGGCTTCCCTTCCTGGTACTTTTGCTTTTCTTTTCGGTGCCGGTGCGCTTCGATTCTGGTTCTGCGGTTTTGGTACTCCGGCCTTCTCTCTCCTTTCTTGCTCAGATTTTCTCCATTCCGGTTCATGGGCTGATGCCCTGCAGGACCGAAGTCTGGGATATTCCGGATGCATGGAATAATCCATCTTATTTACTTTCAGTATTTTCTTTCCCCGGATAATGACCAGTGCCTTCTCTAGCGGTAACCGCAACACTTCATCGGGAGTCAGGACGGCACGCCGGCCCACACCGCTGGTCTCCCGGTATTCCGGGGTATAGTCCGATACCCGCCAGGTCCCGAGCTGTTTTGCTTTGCTGGTCACCGCCACGGATGCAATTCCGGTTCGGGCCGAAATATGTTCCGCTGTAAGCTCATCCGTACACCCCAGGAAATATTGGATATCACAATTTCCCAGCAGTTCCTGCCATTGATTATACGGATAGCGGTTCTGAAGCCCCGCCAGATTCTGGAACACCAGTGACATAGAAATATTCCGTGACCGGATTACTGACAGCTTGCGGCTTAAGTCCGGTATAATTCCACAGGCGCAGATTTCTTCACCCAGTATATGTACCGGTACCGGCAGCTTGCCGTCTTCACATTGTAAATCCGCAAAGCGCACCAGTTTAATGAACACAAAGGATAAGAACAGCGATGAAAGAAAATCAAATGTACTGTCCTGATCACTGGTAATGACAAAATAAGCACAGGGACGCTGACCCGGCAGTTCCAGATCAATGTCATTCCCGGCAGTTATTTTCTTGATAACCTCCGACTGAAATACCTGCAGCCTGCTGCCCAGACCAATTATAATATTGCCACGAACATTATCCGAAGCCTGCCGAAACAGGTTAAAGGGAACCTTAGCCGGATGCCCCGGCGGAAGGTTGTCAAAGAGGCTGGCCAGCTCATTTTCAGAATTCAACGTTAATAACCGATAGACTTCTCCGATATTACGGTGTTCTGGAGCATACCCCAACACTACGAACAGCACTATTGCTTTTAATAAACTCGTCTCTGAACTCTCCCAGAAATGGTCAGCTTTTCCGCTTCCGGCTGTATTTTTGATAATGACCTCTACAAAAAGCTGGGCCATCAGTTCCTGATTATCGGCATCTTCGCCGCCTTTGCCGCTGATTTCCGAAAGGCAGTTCCATGCATCAGAATGTTCCGGCGAAACAAGATTGAATACCTTTACCACATAATGCTGATCCCGCAGATAACCGCTGACTTTTTCGTAAAGCTCGGATTTCGGATCACAAATAATCATAGACTCCTCACGGGTAGCTCCCTGTAGGATGCGGTTCATACAAAAGGAACGGGTCTTCATGGAACCGCTGGCTCCATATACTGCCATGTTGCTGTTTAACCTTGTTTTCTCCGGCACACATACTACCCGGTCATCCAGCAGCCCCAGCACCGTTCCACTGTGATTCCTCAGATCCGAGACAGTATCCAGCACTCCCGCCATTTCCTTCTTGGTCATCCAGCCGGAAGTACCGTAGGTTCCCTTATTGGAGTAAATGAAATTCCTTTCCCGGTCATAATCGCCGGTATCACTATACCCCATCCGCATAACCATAAAAATCAGCACTGCCAGCAAACCAATGCAGATAAAAACCCCATAGATGCCGTAAGGCGGCTTAAATACCGCCCCGATACAGGTAATAAAAGCCAGCGACGGCGCTGCCGGCGAGGTTCCGTCTCCCGGAAAACCGCCCCCTTGCTGCCACCGGCTATAATTGCCGATCAGCTGCGCCAGATAGCCGCCTGCATAGATAACCGCAAAAATTGCTATCGGCACCATAAACAAACTCATAAATCTCTTATGTGTAATTATTTCTTTTATAATCTTTACGGGTAGAACCTCCTTTCAAACTTTTCAAAACTGATAGCCTGGATCTCTATCTGTCCACCAAAACAGCGGTTCAGCACGCTGCTTTGAAAGTCAAAGCAGACCACTGTTCCCTGCCTTTCATGTAACTGCAGGGCATTTGTGAACCGGACCATCCTAGGCATATCAAGAAAATAATTAAACAATACCGGGTTCCCTTTCAAATCCAGCGCATCATGCTCAATCAGTCCGCCCGGTTTCCTGCTGCCAAGACCCTGCCTCAAGACAGTATTCAACGCTGCCGTTTTTTCCCTGTCGCATAGCAGGTTCAGCAACCTTTCCCCCTGACGGTCATTGGTCAGATAATAAAAATGTTCGTATATACCGCCCATCAGAAAAAAGCGGCGGTTTCCGCTTCCCGCTCCCGTCAGTAATTGATATAGCGGCTCCATGCCATCGCTAAACAGCAAGCCACAGACAACCTCCGGAGAATAGCCGCTACTGCTGCCTAGCTGACAGAAGTTTCTTTTTAACAGAACCTTGGCCCTCATTTCGGCCTGATAATCCCACCGCTCCACAGCGACATTGTTATTGTAAGTAACGAAAATATGATCTTCCGACAAGACCACACCGACCAAACGGGCACCCCGAATTTTAACAGCTTCTGCCCCGATTTCTTTGATTTCCCTGGAACTGTAAAAAGCTGTCTTACCCAGCCTGTCAGGAATAATCTCACCGGTCTGCCTGAAAACTGCCGGCTTACTGTCGCGGAACACTAAAATCCCTGCGCCGAGCATATTCACATAGGTGGAAGCAATCCGGCATTGACGGAGCCGTCTTGTTATTTCACTCTTTAACCGGTTGGTATCGGCATTTCCGGTCAGATAAAATTGAAAACGCGGCCGCCATTCTGCCATCAGTAGAGATTTGGCAAGCGGTGTCAACCGGTAAGACCTCAGCCGGTCACGGTAATAGGTGTGCAACAGGCCGTCCTTTTTCAGTTTGTAAACCATAGCTTCTTTATAACTTGCTCCACCGGCCAGCCTTGTAAGCAATGTCGCCGGAAACTCACCACTGATCGCGATAAGCTGCAACAGATGAAAGGCTTGCGTATCCGGCCCCGGCAATTTATATTTTCTTTCCTTCACGACCACCTCCTAGACAAAGATTTACCGAGGCTGCTTAAGACCTCGGTAAATTCACACCTGCTTTATCCGGTATTTATCCTTTGATTTATTGGTTTTCATCGCCTCTAAGCCTTATGTGAAAAAAATGCTGCTCCAATCTCTAAAAATCCGATATGTTTTTTAAGTCTTTTTGCCGCTCTTCCAGCCATGATCCGAACCGTCCCTTTTCCATGACCAAGATTTCCGTCTGATCCTGCGCGCCCAATTCTGTCGTATTATAAGCGTCACACAACAATCCGCTGTCATCCACCATGATAAAAGCCGCCAGTACGTCCAGAATCTGTTTCTGCTGAATATTATCGTAATCCCTGACCCGTCTTTGCGGCAGCCTGTTGTCATACATGTGCATAAAACATACTACACATTCCCGATATTTTGGTAGCGGATAGTTGTCGGCATAGTGGTTCATGGCAGCATAAAGCGGGTCCAGGAGAAACTCCGGACTCTGACTTGGTTTCTTTTTGGGCAGCAGTCCGGCCAGCCTGACCCTTAATATCTCTTGCTCATAATTAATCTCAATGCCATGAACCTCTGCCGCCGATATCAGATACTCTTCCCTGCGGATACTGGTCGTTACATAAATCAGGCTCCGTAACTGACAGACGATTTTTTCTGCCCGCAAAGCGGCATCCCTTGATAAAACCTCGTAATTATCCGGATAGCGCTGAATATCCGTTGTATCCATTGCATACAGGGCATTGGTCACCCTGGCGATATCTCCTATAATGTTCCCGATCCTTTTGGAAACTGTTTTTCGATCCAACCACGTCCCTCCTACTTTCTGTGTATTTTATCGTATTTTATAATACTGAACCTTTCCCTCCGGACTAACCGTGCAGAAACCAGACACACCGGCGGCTCCAAACAGGACTGCCTGCTCCGGTTCATCTAAGAGGACAATCCTTTTCCCGCTCCCTTCCTTTGTCTGATTGAGCAGATGCAGGATCAACGGCTCCTGCCCTTTGGCGGCATAAACTACTTCATACATCTCCCCATCGACGAAGAAAATCACCTTCACCGGAAACTCACCGGCTGAATAGAACTCGGCTTTTTCTATAAAATCAAGCAATACCCATACCGACCGGATCAGCCCATTGTCGGAACTGCTTTCTGCTTTTCTGCCAAGAAAATATTCTCCGCGGCTACGGCTACCTTCCCGATTGCTGATACATATGCGTCCCTGCTTTTGCAGGCCAGACAGCACCGCCGGTATCTTCTCTTTCTTGGCCGGATAGAACTGGCAGAGCATTTCTTCACTCAGCCCCGGATACATAGAAATAATCCTTAACAGGCCAGTCGCTTCCTGCCCATATATCTGCTCTCTGGTTTTCATGTGCCACCTCCCTTCCATGTGAATCAGGTAATACAGCCTGTCCACCAAATAATACGCATTATGGACGCATTCCGTATGTAAACGGATGAATTAATACGCATTACAAGCGTATTATCTCTAAAGGAACGGCTTCATCAGTATTTCCCTGAATAGCCTCCCTTTCCCTGCGCAGACGCTCTGCCAGACGCCGCAGTTCCTTGGCATCTGTCGTAATCAGCTCTTTTTCCAGTGGACTTGCTTTGATCTCCACCATGATGTTGTTATTATTGGTGCTGATTAAGCCGTTCCCCCGCTCAAAATGGGTGATCTCCATGATCTCGGCATCCGACAGGTGAAGCGTGTTCTGTACCCGTTCTGCCTCCTCATCCTCTAGGTTCAGGACGATTTTAGTTTTGGAGTTATTGATGATTCCTTTTCCATATTTACCGTCATCCAAGGCAAAAAAGTCGTTCAGGTCTTGGGTGGCACATATTGCCGCGCCGCCGTAGCCTCTGATGATCTTGAAAATCTCCAAGACAAACTCTGCCGCCAGCCGGTTTGACGCGGCTCCGATCAGCTGCCATATCTCGTCAATGTAGATGGCTTTTTCCACCGTCCGGTCCTCTTTGGCCTTATCCCAGACAAAGTCAAGTGCCAGGAACATCCCCACCGTAAGCAGGTCTCCGCTTAGTTCAGAAATATCCAGAACCGTATACTTATTATCCAGGCTCACGTTAGTCTGCTGATTAAAAGTGGATGCCGAACCGTTCACCAGCCGGTTCAGTATATTGGCCAGCCGCTTCGTTTCCTTGGTTTTGCCGAGTACCTGATGTACATCCCCCAAAACCGGCATCGTCCGGTAGCGTTCCGGTACCGCCGGATCCGTCAGGCTTTCGTTGTCATGGGTAATGCCCTTGCTGTTGTAGACTCTAATCAACGCTTCATCAAGAAGCTGCTTTTCCTCATGGCTCATATCCGGGATCAGCAGCGAGAAAAAGATATGAAGCCGCTGTACCTTTGCCGCCAGTTCCGACTTATTGGCCATCGGGCCGTCTAGCAGGTCGGTCGTTGAAGTGTCGGTCTTCCGGATCTCCATGATGTTGATACAATTGAGAGAGGCCGGTGATATCTGGATAAACTCACCGCCGATATTAACGCAGGCCCGGCGGAACTCATGTCCTTTCAAAGGCGCGATGATAAATACCTGGATATTCTTCCGCCGCATCCGTAGAGCCATTAACTGCATCAGAAAACTTTTGCCGGCACCGGATGTCCCGATCAGACTCAGGTTGGCATTCTTATAGACCTGGCTGTTAAAAATGTCCACAATAATGAGCGAATTATTATACTTGTTGACACCCAGAAGAATGCCGTTGTCATCACACATTTCATAGCTTGTGTATAGATAGCAGCTTGCGGCACCGCTGGTTAGGATGTTGCGCTTACTGCGTTCATACAGCGTCTTTTCCATCGCAACCAAGGGCAGCGATGACAAAAACGCCTGCTCTTCCCTGAAATGGCAGTTACAGACGTCCATATCCTGAGATAGCAGCAGCTTTTTCATTTCACTGGTCTTCCATTCCAGCTCTTCCAGACTCGTGGCGGTAATGGTAAGAAGCAGATTCATGAAATAGAAATCCTCATTGTTTGCCAGTCCCTGTTTCAAGAAATATCCGCTCTGGATGGCACCGTCAATATCGTCAAAATCCGTATTGGTATCGCTGGCGTCTTTTATCTTGGACCGGTTGATCCTGAGCTGCTGCCCGACTTTCTGTACGATCCGCTCCTTGGGCTGTCTGGAAAGGAACATATCCAGATCAATGCCGTCTCCCGCATTGACAATCAGACTGAGCCATCCGGCTGGCACCTGTGTCCGGTAGCCGCCTGACGGAACCAGCAGATAACCATAGTACAGCCCATCTATCGTAATATAGCTTCCATGAGTAAAATCCACCCTCTCCGGAGCATAGAATTCTCCGGCAGGAATGTCATCCAGTTCCGCCGCTCGGCCGGCCGCCATATACCGGGCCATGACTTCCCTTACCTTCATGGGCAAAGGCTTAGTGGCGCTTTCATTACGGCACAGCAGATTATAAAGCACATCAACGGTATATTCGTCCTCGTTTTCCGGAACAATCACCTCGTTTCCGCATTGCCGCAAATAATTTGCCGCCGTATGGACTGCCGTCTGCAGAAAGCCGATTGCTTCACCTTCGTCATCCGTCCGTCTGGCATTCCAAGGCTCATATTCAAAGATCAAGAAGAAACGCCTTGTGACAGCTTCCCTGGAACCGATCTGCTGTACAAACTTAAGATAATCTTCCTGCATCAGACGGCACTGCTCATTTTTCTCCTGAGCCATTTCCCTGCGGACTGTCTCCATATGGCTGCTGATATTAGCTTTTCTGGTCAAAACCTTAAACTGCAGCTTGACCGGACTGATCTTCAGATAGGATACAAAAGAATAGATAATACTTCTCTGCTCTCTTGCGCTCCGCAGCAGGAAATTAATAGGAACGATCTCTACCACTTTGATAAAGCGGCGGTCTTTTGTATAGATAATCCCGTTGGCGATCTTGTCGATTGGCAGGTACGCGGCAACCGGATTAAGCATATCCCTTTCCGGCTCTGTGAAGTGGCGGTTTGACTGCCTGAAGCTGTGATGCTTTTTATTGCTCTGGGGCTTGCCTTGATGTCGGTTGCTTTTTACGCTTTTCTTTGTCAATTCCACTTGGGCACGGCCTTTAGTTTTCATCGGTTGACGGCTTTTCTGCTTTCCGGGTGCAATTATGCTTGACATCGGTTTTTGCTTCGTGTTTTGCTTTGACCGCATCGGCTTCTGATTTAGCTCTTGTTGCGGTGTTTGCTTTGGCTCCTGCTTCGGTGTTTGTTTTGGCTCCTGCTTCGGTGTTTGCTTTGGCTCCTGCTTCGGTATTTGCTTTGGCTCCTGCTTTGATGTTTGCTTTGGCTCCTGCTTCGGTGCTTGTTTTGGCTCCTGCTTTGGTGTTTGATTCAGGTCTTGATTCGGTTTTTTATTCAGTTTTGGTGCCGGTCGCAATTTCTGACGCAATTCATAGCCTTTTATATGGTCAAATTCTTCTGGGAAATCATCTGCCCCTTTCCGTCTATATCCCATCCGATCAGTTACTGTCCATTTTGCACTGTTTTTCAGCGATTTATCTTCTCTGACTGATTCCTTTCTCTCAGCCGATACCCTTTCAACTGTTGATTTTTTCTCCCCACTCTGTCTTTTTCCTGCCTTCGTTTTTATCGTCGGCCTTATGAACGGTTTTCCTTCCGATCCCTCGGAATCCGCTCCCCCGGAATCCGCTCCCTCGGAATCCCCTCCCATGACTCTCCGGTTCCTGACATATTTAAGAAAAATAATCAGAAAGGACGACAGACTCTCCCCAGCTATGCCGATGATAGCAAGCAGGGCAAGAGGAAGGGCTGTCAGGCATAAAATAATAATCCGTGCCGTCAGCGAAAACGGCAGGTACAAAAAAACCGGCACTCCGACTGCTGCTGCCAGAATACCGGCTTCAATGGTGTTTCTCGCTTTTAACATCCCTCCCAGGAATGTCCCTGTCTCTACGAAATTAGGCGGGATAATGTAAGTATCCCGTTCGTTCTGCTGTTTCAATTGATTCCCTCGCTTCCGCAGCTGATTTTAGCCGATAATCCAAAAAGGACCGCCCGCTGCTGCACGCCGGCTGGCTTCGTTTAGTATGATCTTAAGCTCCCATGACTGGGTACTCCGCTGTCGGCTTCCCGGATCCGCCACCATGATCTTTCCGTCCTTGACTCCTCTTAAGACGATAAAATGACCGGAAGACGTAAAATGGCCTTCGGACATAAGTGCCACCACCAGTTTTCCTCCGGAAAGCGCGTCTAAAATACGTTGCGGCTCAGCCGGGGTACAGCCGGAAACCGGAAGATTCCATGCTGCTGCCGCTGCCGGAATCAGGGTATGATAGGAACCGCTCCCTTTGCACCAATAGCCGTTTTCATATGACCACTCCGCCATTTCCGCCGGATCTATCGTCTCATTGGTCATAGACGACACCACAATTGCCATAGATGCAGGCCCACAGCCGTACCCGCCGATATGATCTGTCCCATAGGGCTTACCGGCATAACGCTCGTCCATCTGGTTATAATAGACTACCGGAACAGAACCGTCCGTAAACTGTACTTCTCCCAGAGAGGGGATGGCATCTGCCCCGTTCCATTCCACAAGATACTGAAATATGCCGTCACCCAGAAACAGATTCAAATTACTCGCATAATCTACCGCAAGCAGTTTCTGTTCCTCATCCAGTTCAAAAACCGTGTCGGCAAAATAGGACTCCCCGTTGTAAACGATGGTATAAACCATCCATTTTTCAGTGATAATCTTTTCCTGTCCGGTTTCCGGATCTTGTTCTGTCCGGCTGCGCATTTCTTCCGCCCGCTGATAGGAATAAAAGTGCTTTTTTCCTTTCCGCAGGATCTTTTCCATGTCAGACACAGAAATGTTCTTGAAATCGGCATTCTTAGCCGCACTGTACTGGGCAATGAACTGATTTATATTATGTACCGCGCTTGTCTCGTAGGGATTCCTGATCTCTATCTCATCCCCGTCTGTCTCTGCAAAGTCTTTTTCTATCCTTTCCTGCACATCAGCAAGCCCTTCGTTCAGAATCCCGTTTATCGCAAAGGCAATCTGGTTCGTATTTTCCATGATAGCCGCACTGCTGTTAAGGATGGGATTTTCCGTATCTGCCGTGCTATGGCTTTCTGTCAGCCCGCCAAAAATCAGCCCGGGAAGCAGCAGGATATATAGAACCGGAATAAGAAGAACGGCTGATGCGGCAATGATAATCTTTCCGACCAGCTTCCGGCTGCCCCACAGCGCACCCGCAATGGCTCCATACGGGCCGCCTGCAGCCGCCCCCTTGGCAGCGGCTGATATGGCCTTTCCGGTTTTGACTGCCCCATGTATCGTTTGCGCCGTACTGATTCCCTTTTCCAGTCCCGTTGACAAACTGCTTTTATTTTGCTCTGCCATTACTGCTTATCCTTTCTGACCGGCGGCGGAGGCAGTCTTTTGATGATGGATTCCTTATAAGCAATGGAACCGTCCGGAGCCATATAAGGCGATTTATCCACTTTATCAGTGGCATACTGCTTATACCAGCTTTCGCCATCTTTGGTCTGCACCGTGCTGTATTCTCCATCCGGCCGGGCATACTGCGCCGAATGGTACATCCCGAAGTCGATCCCTCCCGGATGTTCTTCGGAAATTTCTGTACCGGTAATCCGGCCACCACCGATTTCCACATTAGAAAACTGGGGTATATTGGCGGCTCCTGGCCCCAATGCCGTATTCCCCAGATAAGAATGCAGGGCTTCCACCGCTCTTTCCCCGGTGATGCTTCCTGCCGTCCCTCTGCTGCCTGCGGCCACCGTGCCGATCACATTGTTGGCAAAATCACCGCCCTTGCTGACCGACGAAGCGTACATCCTGCCTCCGATTCCAAGACCATGCAGGGCAGTGCCGTTCCTGGCCGATCCGCTAGACGACCTGCTCAGGTCGGCTCCCTGTCCATTTCCGCCTGTTCCGTAGCTATTTCTGGATGTCTTAAAAGCCGGTGCCGTCACGCTCTTCCTAGCATTTTCTGCGACGTTACGGCTGACTATGCCTGACAGTCCGCCGCTTAGAAAACCTCCGCTCCCACCGGGGCCGTTACTGCTATTGGCTTTCCCGCCATGTCCGCCCCGGAACCCACGGCTGGAAAAATTCTTGACTTCAGTGATTCCTCTGGCAGCTATCACAGCCTCTGCCATCATCGAGCCGCCGGTATGTCCTACGTTGACTCCCAGGGAACTCATAAAAGAATCAATCTTTTGTGATACCTTTAAAAAGGCTATGGCACATAGAAACCATATCAGGACGTTGCCGGCAACTGTTTCTTTCCCCACGTCGGCCACCCGCGCCTGTACCTCACTCTCCGATACTGCCAGTACCGGATGACAGAACATCAAGGTAAACAGTATTGAGGCAAGTGCTGTCCTTCGGATGATCGTTAAAAGTGTTTTTTGTCTTTTCATATTTTCTCCTATTAAATTATTAAAATGACAACGGATTGGCAAGAAAAGCTCCAACCATCGACGTGAATAGCCGCAGGCACCATGCATTCATAATCAGCAGGAATATCTGTCCCCCGAACATCCGGCACCAGCTCTTAAATATATTCGATGTGGATTGTGATGCACCCATAGAAAATGCTACCGGAGCAGTAAAAACCAGCACTCCCAGTAGCACGTAACGTTCTGCTGCTTCAAACAGCAGCTTCAAGTAATTCCAGGCTAGTATCAGGACCAGTATCAGCGTAATCAGTACAACCGCCCCGTTAGCGCAGGCCCCGATAATTACCAGCATAACCGAGCTGAAACTGGCAAAATCAAGCGGCGGCAGGTCTGATTCCATAATCCAGCGGTAAGGCGTCCCGCCAATGGCCAGCACAGTGCTGACAATCTCATCTGAAAAATATGCCAGGATAATAAATAGGACGGAACGGATGCTCAGCCTGACCGGATCCTCCGCTTCTATCCCTGCACCGAGGCCAAAGTTCTTAAAGAGCTGCCATACCCAGTTTAGCAGGATCAGGCCGATTGCAAAGGCTACGAACACTTTATACATTGTTTCAGCAGCCGGGAAATACCGCAGAAAAACATCCATGTCGCAGCCAAGTGCCCCTAGAACGGACGAAGTGATTAAGTCAAGGCCGTTCATAATCTGTTCTGATAGCCATTCAACAACACCGTCTAAAATTCCCATGCAACCACCCCCTTCCGGCAGGCCGACAGACTATGCCGCCTCATCCGTTCCACTTCCCATCAGCAAAAAACGGGGTTATGTATGCCATGATGAATCCTAATCCATTGAGGATTGCCCATGTAATACAGATACGTTTCAGCCACGCCCGGCTTTCATCCACTGTCTTGCCGCTTTTTGAAAAATTCATCAGCAGGAGTGCTACGGATGCTGTTACGATTGCCGCCACTGTGGAGATGAGGACAATCTGGTTGTAGACGTCTTTCATGATTTCTGTAGCTTTTGACCACATGTCCGTTGTGGCATAGACTGGCTGGTAAAGCGTGAATGACAGCAATACCGTCAAGATTGAACAGTAGATAATCTTTCTGTGTGGCAATCTGGCTTTTTTCTTAATGGGTGGTATTTCTTGTTTGTACATTTTTAATTTTCTCAATTAATGACCTCCTATCTTAAATATTGAAATAAATACATACCCTTATAGCCTAAAAAAAGTACCTGAATATAGGTACTTTTCGCTATACATTATTCAGTTTTAAACATAATTTTCAACATACCCAGTTTAACACATACGGATTGACGGCGAAAGGGCAAAAGCGTGCCAATTTCGTTGCAAATCTGTGCCATTTAAGCAGTATTGTAATAAAATAAAATATTTTGTCATGAATGTTACAATATTTTGGGATTTAATGGAAAATAATATTTGATAATGATATAATGGATACAATAAGTCGAAATTAGGCGAATCATTATGGGGGATAACACATTGAAATTTGAAGATATAAAAATTAAGAACTTTAGGAACTTTGAAGACATTACCCTGGATTTATCAAACAAAAATATATTCTTTGGGTTGAATGATGTTGGAAAAACTAACTTTTTATATGCCCTACGCTATATATTTGACAAGGACATTAGAAAACATAATCTCCAAGACTCCGATTTCCATAATAAGAAGCTGGACAAACCCATTGAAATTTTAATAACGTTAGATATAAGTGATACAGCCTGTACTGATTGTCAAAAGCTGCGTGCTCAACTCAAGGGGGCACTGCTAAGTGATGACCAAAAAGTTTATATCAAACTTCAAGCAGATTATGATAGAAAAGAAATGATTGCATTACCAATACTATATTGGGGTGGAAATAAAGATAAATTACAAGAGATGAAACAACGTGGCTATTTATATGAACTGGATTATGTCTTTAACGTCATATATATCGATTCGTATGTAGACCTGTATTCTCTTTTTAAGAAAAATATAAACCTTCTTATCAAAAATGAAAGTGAATCTGACAAAGATATTTTATCCACTATTCAAAACACTGTTGATGATTTAAATACTCATATATCATCATTATCTGGGATTAAAGATTTTGAAGAAAAAATAACTCCAGAATACAAAAAATTTCGTAGTGAAGGAATTTCCGTTTCAGTAAAATCTGAAATCGCAGTAAAAGGACTCTATTCAAATATAATTCCTTATATTAAACAGGAGGATGATGAGAATTTATATCCTACTGCTGGAGAAGGGCGCAAAAAATTACTGGCTTATTCGATTTTTGATTTACTTTCCGATGAAAGCGCAGAAAAGAAAATTAATCTTTTTTTAATTGAAGAGCCTGAAAACCACCTACATAAATCAATGCAAATTGCCTTGTCACAGATTTTATTTACGGATAGTAAATATCAATACTTGTTCGTTTCTACGCACTCACCTTTTATTCTTTATGAAATGGATAATGTAAATCTAATTCGTATATACAGCGAGAGAAAAATCACAAGTGCAAGTACCTTTTATAAGGTACCTGATAATTTTGAAAAGAATCGAAAAATGTTAAATCGCTCTTTGTCCGAAGCCATTTTTGCTGATAAGGTATTATTAGTAGAGGGACCATCTGAGCAATTACTTTTTGAAAAAGTACTTACTACAGTAAACCCCTTTTTTGAAGCCAATGGTATTTATATTCTTCCAGTTGATGGAATTGACTTTAACAGTTATATTGATATCCTGGACAATTTAAATATCTTTAATGTTGTGAAGACAGATAATGACTTGCGAAAAACAAAAAGCAACTCGGTTTATAGTGTTCTAGGCTTTTCCCGATGTAATAGTATTATAGGAAAAGAGATGCTTCCGACAAAACAAATAAATCAAAATGATATTAATGCTAAAATTTCTCTATACAATGATAACCTTGCAACATTGAACCATATCAGAGAGAAATATACGGTGTATTTATCAAAATCAGATTTGGAACATGATTTAGATGAAGTTTTACATGATAGGCTCGTTGAGTATTTAGGAGATACCCCTGTCGAGTATCTACAAGAAGCAAAAAAGTATCATATGGTAGAATTAATAGAAAAATTAACAGATGCCGACTGCCGTTTAATCTATGAACATTATAATTTTGCTTGCTTGAAAGGAGTTGTAGAATGAAATTATCTGCAATACAACAAGAAATTATAGATATACCTGGTAACTTAGTCGTTAGAGCAAGCGCAGGCACTGGTAAAACCCACACTATGGTTTCTAAAATTGCCAAAGAAATTGTAGAACAAAAAACGCATAAGGTTATTGCCGCAATTACTTTTACAATTAAAGCAGCTCAGGAAATAAAAGATCGATTATCCGTTGACATTGTTCAACACTTTATTGGCACAAATAACAGCTTCGCTATTGAAGAAATCATCAAACCTTTTATGAAAGATGTATATGGCAATGATTTTGATATTGATATGAATACTGATTATGCAATTAAAACCGCCACTTTTCAAGAAGGGCTAGACAAAATAAGAACAACTGGAATTCTCTGCTCATATCAGGATAATAGAAAGAATTTTATATTCGAATTGGCACAGAATATCGTTGAAAACTCCCGCTCCTGTAAGCTATATTTGCAAGCAAAATATTTTAAAATTTATATTGATGAGTATCAAGATTGTGACAGAACTATGCATAATTTTTTTATGTTTTTATGTGATAATCTAAAAATTGATACCTTTGTAGTCGGTGATGAGAAACAATCCATTTATATATGGCGTGGTGCTTACCCAGAAGCATTTAAGAGTATATGTCAAAAGCCCAACTTTGAAAATAGATTTATGGGCGACAATTTCCGCTCCTGTCAGCAAATTCAGAATTACTCAAATTTATTATGTGAGGAAACTCGTTTTCTGTATAACCCAGTAGAAACTCTTGAAAATATAATATGGCTTACACCAACAAGTATGGATTGGGCTAAATTAGTCATCCGGCAAATAGATAACAACAAAAAATCAGCATTATTACGATTTAGCAAAGATAATGCAAGACGAGGTGCTGATATACTAACCTCAGAAGGGGTAAAGTATATCTATATTCCCCAAACACCGATAGCAGACATTACCACTGATACAGCCTGGCTGTATTCTGCCATAGCCAAATACATAATAATTGATAAGTATTCTGTATACGATGTTATTTCAGAAATACCTGTTGAAGGAAATGAAAATCGCAAAACAGTATCTGTGATCAAAATACTTCTCAATAAAGTTACAACTTTTATTGAAGACGAACCTTCTTTTTATGCTACGGTCAATGAATTAGCTGAATATCTCGGATATGATACACGTACAGATCATTTAGCCAAATTATTTCAGACAATTTCTGATACAAGTTTTCATGTGGCTTTTGACTCTGAAAAGTATGATCACATTGCAATTACCTTTCACTCTTCCAAAGGGTTAGAATTTGACCAGGTTATTGTTTTTGCAGAAGATTATAACTTATCTGATATGACAAGCATATACAATCATTATGTTTCTGTAACTAGAGCCAAAAGCAAATTGATTATCGTAAAAATGAACAATAATAACGCAAATTGTTTTCAAACTAATCTATCAAAAATTTTCTCAACAAGAGGATTGACTCTTAATGATGTTATTATGTTTTCATAATGCGGATTGTATAACATTTCAAGATCCGTAATACTATATAAAAGAAATATTAATAACCGCATAATTTTTAGATTTTTAATAATCCTAACTAGCCTAATTTGGCTCATATGATTACTTAAGATAGTCGTATTTTTAACAAATCGTAGAAATCGACAACCTTCCAACTGATAAACAATATTATACAGAAGTACTGTCAAATATGAAAACCATTTGTAAATTCTAAGTACTCTTGCCAAACTCTTTAGGAAAAAACTGCTCCAATACACTCATATTCTCCTTAGTCGCATAACCCCACAAAATCGAACTCAATGCATCCATCGCCTCCCGACGCTTACGATAATATGTACGGTAACTGATATCTCTGATATGTGGGCGCAGCGTTTCAATAATTTCCTCAATATTACCCAACTGCTGTGGTGAAAGGAATGAATAATATAATAACCAGTAATATTCCTCTCCTCTTTTATGCTTTGCCCGGAGAATTTCTATTGATGAATCCAAAAGCTTCAACATCTGGTAACTACGCTCAATGCACTTAGCGTGCTGTTCGATGTCACTTCCATTGATATCCGCTCCAGCCAAATAGATCGAATCTAGAAATTTTTCAATGCTACTGCCATACTCAATCTCAAATCGCCTGCGAACCTGCTGAACTGATGTTTCTAAACTCCATACAACGTCCCTATACTTCTTTAAAAGCTTCCATGTATCGTGATATAACGGGTTATCCTTATTATCAATTATCTCATTTCTTGTTTTCAACTTATTTTTCCTCCTCACGTCCATCCCAATATGGAACCAAACTCATTTCAAATATGTATGCCGCCCTTCCTTCTGCGCAAACTATTTGCAGTCCAGTTTTGATAATTTCTATCTTTCTCTTACTTGTTTCATTGTCGTAGCTACCAATATCACCACAGACACCTTTTAAAGAAAATAACTTGTGATGTGATTTTGAGCATCCAAAACAAGAAACTCCCTGTATAGATAAGATTCCTGATATTCTCTGCAGTATCTTTTCAATATGTAAGTTAAAAATATCAGCAAAATTAGACGATAAATAAACACCCTTATATCGTGACGATCGACCTGCATCACCTTTGTCACATTCTAGTAAATCCAGTTTGATGTCTAATTCCATGAAAATTTCTTCCTTATCAATCAGGATATCTGAAAGCTGAAACATGGTAGACAGGTAACTTCTTAGATATATTACACTTCCGCTGTAACCCGGAAAGGAATATAATTTCACATATCCCCTCTTTTCCAGCTTCTTTATTATCCGACCCACGGCCGACCGTGATATTCCCCACCTTACTGCCAACTTGTCATATGTGACCACTGGATTACCAGATCCATTTCGCAAGTACACCACCGGCCCGATCTCAGACCCCCATACCTGACCATCATTATAAATTGCCGATATCCATAAATCTAATATGATATCCATTTCCGAGCAGGCACCGACACCAATCAGCTCCATAACCTTCGATACCGAAAGAAAGAAAAAACCGGTTTCATTTTGATAAGGACAGTTATGATCCATAACGGTATTGAACTTCTTAAAATCTCTGATTTTATACTTGATAACCTTCCCACGGTTCAGCATTAGGTAAGAAATCATGTACCGCTTCTGAAGCTCCGCCAATATACTGACAGCTTGCTGATGCGTCCTGACTCTGAACCATTGTGACAATTCCTTAATAGAACAGATCCATTCCTCCGGATAAACAGTGTAGTTGATCCCATCAATATGTCGATAGGATATCTGGAAATTGGCATAACTACATAACACCGTATAAAAGAAAAGACCGGAATCACCGCTTGTGCGAATGTTCCGATCTTGCATCAAGTTCCGGATAAACTCCCGATAAATCCGGCAACGGGGATAGTCCACGACCTGTTTTATATGAAGTTTATATTGTGCCACCATAATTCTCCTTCTATTATTAATTGGAAACAGAAAAGGTTCCTATAAACACATAATAGGAACCTTTTCTTATAAATTTTATTGACCTATGCATTTACCATTTCCTGATTTTCTCTACTATTTTACGTCTTTACCTTACCCCATTTTTACCCCATTTTTTTCACTCTGAAGCACCGTGAAACACCTTGAAACACTCTGAACCCGTAAAAAGCAAAAAACCGCAAAACCTTGTAAAATCAAGCAATGCGGCTCTTTCTAAGAGAGGCGCCAACCAGATTTGAACTGGTGATAGAGGTGTTGCAGACCTTTGCCTTACCACTTGGCTATGGCGCCATGTTACTATGTTAATTATATGCAATTCTATAAAGGTGCAATACCAGTTTTATATCATTCCCCATCTTAGTAACTTGAAATTATAAACTCCCCGAGTAGGGCTCGAACCTACAACCCCACGGTTAACAGCCGTGTGCTCTACCATTGAGCTATCGAGGATTATGGCTTTTTGTTCCGGCA
>QMCD01000816.1_pt1 | contig 40554 bp, 32 predicted proteins | sample 1821841 | NCBI WGS metagenome assembly QMCD01 (sample SAMN01991225, study PRJNA193472) | Termite gut metagenome, whole genome shotgun sequencing project. | isolation source: worker | host: Macrotermes natalensis
ATTGCTGAATTGTAGGCATTTTTACTAATTTTTAATCCTTTTGTTTTTATTAATTTACTGATACTCTTTTGCTAAAAAGAGGGGCAAAGGTAAGGATTATTTTTTAATAGACAATAGTTTTGGGTGATTTTTTAATAAAAAAGTTAATGTTGAGAATTTATACTCAAACAGAATTAGTTTAATTCAAATTTTACCATAAAATTCTTGGTGGTGCTGTAATAAGTATATTGTAATAAAATATTGGCAATCAAACCATAAAGTATTATTTTTGTTTTGTGGAAATAAAAATTACCCTCTACTGTCCTAATTGCCAAAGTTCAAATATAAACGATGAAATAGCACGAAAGGACGAAGGCACGAAAGAGCGAAATAACCTTGCTTCGCGCGTTCGCGCTATATATTGATACGATATTTTATTTATTGACGCGACTTTTGCTTCAATAATACAGGGATTTTTTTAATTTTGCAAAAAACATCATTTAAAAATAACAGAATAATGGCAGTACCTCCTTTTAAGTATCAAAATCCTTTTCCGGTGGGAAAAGATGAAACAGAGTATTATTTATTGACCATTGACCAAAGAGGGTATTTCGACTTCAAATTTTGAAGGAAACGAAATCCTGAAAGTGGCTCCGGATGCATTAACTAAGCTGGCTAAGACATGTTTTCGCGACTGCGCGTTTTTACTGCGTACAGCACACCAAAAGCAAGTTGCCAAGATTCTGTCCGACCCGGATGCTTCCGAAAACGATAAATTTGTGGCGCTAACAATGTTGCAAAATGCAGAAATCTCGTCCAAAGGCGTTCTTCCGTTTTGCCAGGACACAGGAACGGCAACCATTGTAGCCAAGAAAGGGCAACAGGTCTGGACAGGCGGTGGCGATGAAGAAGCTCTTTCGAAAGGAGTATATGAAACATACACGCAGGAAAATCTGCGCTACTCGCAGACCATTCCGTTGGATATGTACGAAGAGATTAATTCTGGTTGTAATCTTCCTGCACAAATTGATATTCAATCCGTTGACGGAGCAGAATATAAATTTCTCTGCATTGCTAAAGGAGGTGGATCAAGTAATAAGACATACCTTTTCCAGGAAACGAAAGCCCTGTTAAACCCGGAAACGCTCGAAAAATTTCTGGTGGAAAAAATGAAAACATTGGGAACGGCTGCGTGTCCGCCTTATCACATAGCATTTGTCATTGGCGGAACATCGGCGGATATGTGCTTGAAAACCGTAAAATTGGCTTCTACTAAATATTACGATGAGCTTCCAACACAAGGAAATGAAGGCGGACAGGCTTTCCGTGACTTGGAGTTGGAAGAAAAAATGCTGAAAAGAGCACAAGAAATTGGTTTGGGCGCACAGTTCGGCGGAAAATATTATGCACACGATATTCGCATCATCCGCTTGCCGAGACACGGGGCTTCCTGTCCGGTGGGAATGGCAGTTTCCTGTTCAGCAGACCGTAATATCAAGGCAAAAATCAACAAAGAAGGCGTTTGGATTGAGAAGCTGGAAGAAAATCCTGGACGTTTCATTCCGGAAGAGTTGCGCAAAGCAGGCGAAGGCGAAGTGGTTAAAATCAACCTTAACCGTCCGATGAAAGAAATTTTGGCTGAATTGTCCAAGTATCCGGTAGCTACACGCTTATCGCTGAACGGCACCATCATTGTAGGCCGCGACATTGCCCATGCCAAATTGAAAGAGCGTTTAGATAAGGGCGAGGGACTTCCGCAATACATCAAAGACCATCCGATTTACTATGCAGGTCCGGCAAAAACCCCGCAAGGAATGGCATGCGGTTCAATGGGACCAACCACAGCCGGACGTATGGATTCGTATGTGGATCTTTTCCAGAGTCACGGTGGAAGTATGATTATGCTTGCTAAAGGAAACCGTACGCAACAGGTAACTGATGCTTGTCAAAAATATGGCGGATTCTATTTAGGTTCCATCGGCGGACCGGCTGCGATTCTTGCTCAAAACAATATCAAGAACATTGAATGTGTCGAATATCCGGAACTCGGTATGGAAGCTATTTGGAAAATCGAGGTGGAAAATTTCCCTGCGTTTATCCTTGTTGATGATAAAGGAAATGATTTTTTCAAACAGTTGAAACCTTGGTGTCCTTGTAAGAAGTAAGAGAACGGTTTACAGATTAAAGCAGGAAGAAAGTGATGTATGTTTTCTTCCTGCTTTAATTTTGTATGGAGAAGACGTTTTGCGCAGATATTCAACTTGACTGCTGCAATTTATAAATTAAATTATAAATAATTTCCCGAAGAGATACAATTATGAAAAAGTATAATTTTATTTGTATCTCTACTTTTGATAAACGTTCCCTTCTGCTTTTTTTTAAAGTCTAAACGACTTCATTAATATATCTAAGGCATGGGATATATAAACCGCATTAATTAATTTCATTCTCACCATTTTGAAAAGCGGCCAAAAGCGGCCAAAAGCGACCCAATCTCTCCTGTCGTCAATTCTGCCGTCAATGAAATCCGAATACGGGCACTCCCTTCAGGCACGGTAGGCGGACGAATAGGAAGGGCATAGTAACCCATTGCCTTTAATCTTTCGGAAACGGCAATGCTCTTTTCACTATCTCCAATTAAAAAAGGGAATATGTGTGAAAATATTTTTCTTTCGGGTAGCTTTTCCGAAACATATTGCTGCAAAAGTTGAATTTGCTTTCGCTCCCGCGTCATAAATGGAATTTTTTCCATAATAAACCTACTCCAACAAATATTTACAGGCGGCAAGGCAGTGGTAAAAATAAACGAACGGACGCTGTTTATCATCATCTCTTTCAGCTGGCGACTTGTAACAGCAAAAGCCCCAACAGAAGCTAATGCCTTTCCGAAAGTGCCGACAATAATGTCTATTTCCTGCAAAACTCGTTGCTCCTCGCATACACCTCTTCCGGCATCTCCCCGCACACCGACTGCGTGAGCTTCATCTACATAAAGCAGCACATTGGGAAATTGTTTCTTCAACGAAACCAACTGTTGCAGGTCGCATACATCGCCGTCCATACTGAAAATACTTTCCGTTACCACAAAAACAAGTTCGTGTTTCGGAGCATTTTCGTGCAGCAAACGCTCAAGCTGCTCGTAGTCGTTGTGACGGTAACGGATGGTTTTAGCGCGACTAAGTGAGATTCCGTCGATAATGCTCGCATGCACCAATTTATCTGCAAGGACAAGTGACGAATTAGAGGTTAAAGCCGGCAATATTCCCACATTCGCATGATAACCACTATTGAAGATCAACGCAGTATCTCTTTCATAGAAATCGGCTAAAAATTGTTCTAATTCATTATAAATTTTGTAATTTCCGGTTAATAACCGGGCGGAAGAAGCGGAAAATATCTCTTTTTCGGAGTGCTGATACTGCTCTGCAAATTCTTCGCGCAGGGATTTTAATCCGGCAAGTCCGAGGTAATCGTTAGAGGAGACGTTTAACATTATCTTTCCGTCACGGATGATGTATTTTCCTTGATGTTCAATTTCGGGCAGCTCGCGGAAAACGCCTTTTTGTTTTATTTTTTGAAGGTGGGTTTGGAACATAAATTTAATATTACATTTGGTACATTAAAGTATATAAATGGGAAATTTATTAACAGCATCCGAATGTCGAAAAAATCATATAATCAATTTATTCTTATCACCTCAACCATCGCCCTTGCCAATTTAACCAATTCATTCCCTTTTATAATATATGGCGGCATAACATACACCAACTTTCCGAACGGACGTACCCAAACACCACGCTCAACAAATTGCTGCTGCATTTTTGCCATATCGACAGGCTGTTTCATCTCAATTACGCCGATAGCTCCCAATACGCGCACATCGGCGACAGCCGAAAGGGAACATGCCGGTTCAAGTTCACGCTTCAAGATATTTTCGATGGATTTGACCTTTGTTTCCCAACCTTCCTGTTTAAGTAATTCCAATGAAGCAATGGCAACGGCACACGCCAGCGGATTACCCATAAAAGTAGGGCCGTGCATAAAAACACAAGGGGAATTTTTAGAAATGGTCAGCGCCACATCGTCCGTAGTGAGCGTAGCAGCGAAGGTCAAATAACCGCCGGTCAATGCTTTGCCAATGCACATAATATCGGGGGTGATGTTGGCATGTTCGCAAGCGAAAAGCTTGCCGGTTCGTCCGAAACCGGTTGCAATCTCATCGGCAATCAACAATACGCCATATTCGCTGCACCATTTGCGAACGAGTGCGAGGAATTGAGGATGATAAAAACGCATTCCGCCGGCTCCCTGTACAATGGGTTCGAGAATAACGGCTGCCGCATCGTTTGCGTACCGGACAATTGCATTTCGCATTTCTTCGCCTGCGCTTTCGTCCCATTCATCGTAAAATCCAACGGTTGGCGCGTCCACAAAATGTCGTTTCGGAAGTGCATCGCCAAAGATATTGTGCATCCCGGTTTCGGGGTCGCACACAGACATAGCATGCCATGTATCGCCATGGTAGCCGCTACGGATGGTGATGAAATTTGTCTTCTGCGCTTCTCCTTTTGAATACCAGTATTGCACCGCCATTTTCATCGCCACCTCTACCGAAACGGAACCGCTGTCGGCATAGAAAATGCGGGTAAGTCCTTCCGGAACCATTTCCATCAACATTTTACCCAGCCGAATTGCAGGCTCATGTGTCAGTCCGCCAAACATAATGTGCGACATACTTTTCAGCTGATTCTCTATGGCGTGATTGAGGTGCGGATGGTTGTATCCGTGAATGGCAGCCCACCACGAAGACATGCCGTCGATCAGCACTTCACCGGTTTCAAGCATAATAAAAACGCCTTTTGCCGATGCTACCGGATAGACCGGAAGCGGGTTTATCATTGAGGTGTAGGGATGCCAAAGGTGGGTTTTGTCGAAATTCAAATCCATTTGTAATAGTGTTTAAGAAAAAGCCTCTCCCCCACCCCCTTTTCCTCCAGAGAGGGGGAGAGGAACGTACTTCATTATTTGTTCAATTATGAGAAAGACCTTCTTGTTTAGTCCTCCCTCTCTTGAGGAGAGGGGACGGAGGAGAGGTTATAAAACCGTTCAAACATTTCCCTGTCTTCCTCCGTCGTAGTTGAACCGGGCGTTGTTAATAATCCACCGGTAATGGAGGCGTTCAGTCCCGTTTCCAATGCTTTCAGTTGTATCTCTTTGCTCAGCGAGGCTTTTCCTCCGGAAAGACGCAGATACGCCGTAGGGTTGATAAAGCGAAACAGGGCAATGGTAGTCAATATCTCTTCATCGCTCAATTTCGGAAGTTTTTCCAGTTTCGTTCCTTTAATCGGATCTAATATGTTGATTGGAATGGATGAAGCGTTCAGTTTTTTTAATTCAAATGCTAACTCGACACGCTGCTCTATACTTTCGCCCATACCGATAATTCCGCCGGAGCAAATTTGCAGTCCCACTTCCTTTGCCCATTGCAGAGTTTGGATTTTTTCGTCGAACGAATGAGTTGTACAAAGGGTTGGAAAATAAGATGGCGCTGTTTCGAGATTGCAGTGGTAGTTTTGCATACCCGCATCTTTCAGCAGGCGCAGCTGTTCTTTAGAAAGTAATCCGAGTGAACCGCACAATTCGCAATCGCCCTTTTGCTCGTTCATTTTCAGATAAATGGAACGTATTTTTTCTAAATCATTGTCCGACAACCGTTTCCCGCTTGTTACTAATGAAAATTTGTTGATGCCTTTCTGTTTCGCGTATTCCAGGTTTTGAAGCACATCTTCTTCGTCAATCAACTCATAAATTTCAATTTGGCAATTGTGATGTGCAGACTGGGCGCACCATTTGCAGTTTTCCGAACAGCGTCCCGACTTGGCATTCCGGATACAGCATAAATTATATTCTCGTGAAGCACGTTTCCGGGTAATTCCGGCAGCGGCAGCGTATAAAACTTCCTTGTCCGTTACATGGGCAAGCATGCACGCCTCTTCCTGCGTTACTTCTCCGCCGGCAAGCACTTTTTCTTTTAATTCAGTTATCAGCATAGCGAGTGATGAAAATTAAGACACAAAGATACGAACTTTCAATTTGCATAATACGACAAATTTTCATAAATTCGCACTATGCTTAGATTTAGTTGGATATTTTTACTTTTTTTGTGCGGTAACATTTTCGCTCAAACGGAATTTACCGGCATGCCGCGTATTGAATCCATAGAGGATATGCTCACTTTTGCTGAAAAGCAACAGCGAAAACCATACAGAAACGGGGCTGAAGGCCCAAATGCTTTTGACTGTTCGGGTTTTACCCGTTACTGCTACAAACAGCTGGGAATTAACCTGAACCGTTCATCACAAGACCAAGCGAAAAACGGGAAAAAAGTGCGGAAAAGAAAGCTTAAAGAAGGCGATTTGGTTTTTTTTAAGGGAAGTAGCGGACGAAAAATTGGCCACGTCGGGATTGTTTATCAGAAAAAAGGCGGACGAAAATTTGAATTTATCCATGCTTCTACCTCATCGGGCATCATCGTTGAAAGCAGCGAAACGGAATACTTCAAAGACAGGTATGTAACCGCCCGGCGAATTACAACCGACAAGGAAATTCGCAAAACAATAAAAGCCATTGAAAAAGAAAACAAAGCCTTGGCTAAACAGCGAAAAGAATTGAAAAAACAACAAGAAAAAAGAGAGAAGGAGGAAGCTAAGCATAAAAAAAAGTTGGAAAAAGAGCTAAAAAAATCAACTGAAACATCCGGTAAGGCATCCTCAACTCCGGCAAACTCTTCCGAAAGAAACAGCTATTATATTGTACAAAAAGGCGATACACTCTACAATATTTCCAAACGCTTTAATTGCACAGTCGAAGATTTACAGCGTTGGAATCGCTTAAAGGGAAATGAAATTTCACTGGGACAGGAATTAATTGTGAATCCGTAAAAGTCTGATATCTATTAAAAAATAAATGTTTATCAACAATATTACTCTTTTCCCACAAAGACACAAAGGGCACAAAGTTTTTTTAGGGTAACCGCATTAAAATTTTTACTTTCATTCTTATTATGATATTTTTCCGGCATGTTGAATTTTCTATCTTTTTAATAATCAAAAAGATGTTATTTTTAGAACCTGTTTGAGTTAATTATACTCATCAGAAGTTGAAGAGCATAAAACTCAAACAGGTTCTTATATTTACATTGAACGCGGTAATTCTTTTTGAGAATCCAAGTTCGCGGGCGTGTGCTGCCGGTACACGTCCATTTTTTAATCTAAGTATGTCTTCTTAATTAGTTTATACTATTGTGAATAAGGAAGATTGTAGATGAAACAAAAGAGCATTTAACGCTGTAAAAAATCCCGTTAGGGATTCAAGCCCGGTAGAAAAGAATGGGAATGTGAAATCGCAAGCCGTAGGTTTGCAACCTTAACAAGAGATGTTGCGTACCTGACGGCACGCTGTCCGGCAGGGGCATTTATTTTCTACCGGACTCAATGCCTAACGGCATTAAAAATGATCTCTATATTTTTTATTACCTGCTGATGGCATATAATATAAATTAATTTTGAAGGCATACTTATCCAATATTATCCCTCTAATCCAAAAACAGGATTGAATATCAATAATAGACCTCTTCGGAAAATCAGAAAATTTCTTTGCGAACTTTGCGGCTTCGCCATTTCGCGTTAAAATAAATGAATGCGCTTGCGCTTTTGAGGTTAAATACAAAGTTCGCAAAGACGCAAAGTTTTTTAGCATTAATTATTTTCCGAAGAATTCTAATGATAAGCGTTGTCTTTTTACGCAACAAAGAATAATGAATCTTTGAATCTGACAGTATCATGTTACTAACGGAACAATTCAAGTTACAATTTTTGTTGCTTATATCTATATTTTGTTGTTTTTTTGTAAATTGAACTCAAAATGAGTTGATTAAATCTTACAATTTTTTTATACCATAAATTTTTTGCATTATGAAAAACAAAATTACGTTTTTTTTCACGGTTATTGCCGTCTTTTTTAGTTCGGCAACCGGCTTTTCCCAAAACTCAAGTTACGAGATTGGAACTTGGGAGGGATTCAGAACTTCTGCCGTCACATTTACGTTTGACGATGCTTGTTCCAATCAATTTACAGTAGCCGTACCGATTTTTGATAAATATGGATACAAAGGAAGTTTTTATCCCGTAATAGATTGGGGTCCGAATTGGAATACATTAAAAACTATAGCAAATAAAGGACATGAAATCGGAAGCCATTCTAAAAGCCATCCATCCGGTGCTATGAATGAAAGCGAAATGAGCAGTTCAAAAGATGAAATCAATAGACAAATCCCGGGATTCGACTGTAATACTGTTGTGTATCCGAATTGTGTAGTTCCTAATAAAACTACGGCAGCTAAATATTTCATAGGAGGACGAATCTGTAACAATCAAGTTGCAAATACAACTCCGGCTGATTATTTTGAAATTGGATCTATTATTTGTGGAAATCAGGGACAATGTAATTCATTGGCAAATTTTCAATCGCAGTTAAACAACGCTAAGAATAAAAAAGGATGGGCAGTATTCCTGATTCATGAAGTAGACAATGGTAGCGGATATTCGCCGTTAGCCTCTTCTGTAATTGACCAAACATTGGATCACATCAAAAAAAACGACGGCGATTTCTGGGTAACTACTTTCCGCAATGCCATTTTGTACTCTAAAGAACGTAATGCCGCTAAAATTACCGAAGTCAGCAATACGGCAAACGAGATTACATTGAACTTGACTGATAATTTAGATAACGCGACTTACAAGTATCCGCTCTCTATTCGTCGCACTGTTCCTGCCGGCTGGACAGACGTTACCGCTCTCCAAGGCGGAAAGGAAATTGAGTCAAGCATCAAGTCCGGATATATCTATTTCAACGCTGTTCCCGATGGCGGAACGGTCACGCTGACTCCCGGAACTCCTGTTTCCGGCTTCACGGTTTCCACTTCCGCTTCTCCGGAAACAGGTGGTTCGGTAACAGTTTCTCCAAATCCTCCGGCTAACGGACGTTATGAAGAGGGAACAACCGTTTCGCTTACTCCTGTTCCGTCAACAAACTGGGAATTTGATGGTTGGAGTGGTGATGCTTCCGGAAATAACATGCCGCTTTCTATCAGAATAACCAAAAATCTAACTGTTACCGCTAAATTCAAATTGGTAGGAGATGATGTTGATAATAACTTAATTAAAAACGGAACTTTTGCCAATACAAACGACTGGACATTCAGTCAACATAACAACACTACCGGTACATTCACTGCAGTAGGCAACGAGGGAACCATCTCCGTAACCCAAACCGGTACGGCAGATCATAACGTACAAATTGTTCAAAACGGCATTCCAATGGAACAAGGAACAAAATTCCGGTTGACTTTTGATGCCTCAGCAACATCAAGCAGACCAATGTCTGTATTTATGCAAATGGACTCAGACCCATATACGAGCTATTTTGAGCAATCAGTTGATCTTACTGCCCAAAAACAATCATTCTCTTACGAATTTGAGATGGAAGAGGCTACCGATATGAACGGACGTATCGCCTTTAACGTAGGTACTGCAACCCCAACCGTAAAGATAAGCAATGTAAAACTTATCCGCATTGCAGAGATTGGCGGACCAGCTCCGGAAAAAGTAACATTAACCTTCGATCCGAACGGAGGAACAATGCAAGGAGAGAATAGCATCAGCGTTGAACAAGGAGCTGTCATCGGAACATTGCCTACGCCTACTCGCAATGGATACACTTTCGAGGGCTGGATAGACAGCAATAATGTAAAATACACAGAAAATACCATATTGACTGCCGATGTAACCGTTACCGCATCCTGGAAAGAGATTAAAGACCTTTCCGAATTGACGGAAGAAGTAAGTAATCTACAAGAGCAAATTAAGGTATTAACTTCCGAAACGGAAAATTTAAAACTACTCTTGGAGGACTGTGAATAATTGTTATGAAAATAAGCTAAAGTTAATAAATTGGTGATGATGATAAGAGGCTGTCAAAATTTTGGCAGCTTTTTATCTTTTTGCTAATTTAATACACTTCACGGTAAAAAATCCAGACTTTTGAAACTATCTCTTTTTTTGTAAAAAAGTTTCAGTTCCTCTGTACTTTAAAGCTATTCAGACAAGAGCAATTATCCATAGAATATAATAGACCTCTTCGGAAAATCAGAAAATTTCTTTGCGAACTTTGCGGCTTCGCGTTAAAATAAATGAATACGCTTGCGCTTTGGGGGTTAAACGCAAAGTCACAAAGTTTACAAAGACGCAAAGTTTTTTAGCATTAATATTTTCCGGAGAATTCTAATGATTATCCGTCATATTATATTGCCTAATAACATTACGGACAATCACAAAATATTTTTTATTTCAACCGGATTTCCAATTTCACCTGCCCGGTATTCGTCCATTTAGGACTGCTTTCTAATAACCGGATTAGCTCTTTTTCCAACTCATCGCAGGTACTCTTTTTAACTTCCCAATTAACAGGAGTTCCTGTTTCGTCCACCAAAAAGCGCACTTTAATGGTTGCCTTTTCGCCGGCACAAATCTCTTTCGAGCGGTTTTCCTCAAAATATGCTTTGAACTCTTTTTCGCCGAATGGAACATCCAGCACTTTTTTACGGTATAAACTATCCGGGAAATACGCGGGAATTTTCGCATTACCCGGCGTCTCCTCTCCGGTAGTTACTTGTACGCCGGAAGCTCTTCCTTGCATAGCCTGTTCAACAGCTGTTTCAGCTGCTTTTTTCTCTTTCTTTCGCCGGCTTTTTTCCTCGCCAATGCTAATCGTAGACCCTGTCATATCCGGTTTTTTTTGAACGCCATATCCGACAATTATAACTTCGTCTAACATTACCTCTTGATCTTCTCCGGCAATGTCCATCATGTCAACCATTGCAGACTCATCGGTAGCACTTATGGATTCTTTCACAGGAGCCAGCTGTTTTTGCATATCTCTGCTATCCAATGCAAATTCATGAACAGAGATTTCATCTTCAACGGCAAAAGCTAATTCCTTTTTGGATTCCGGTGATTTTAATCCGGCAATTATATCAAGTTTATCCGGTTCTGTCTGAGGAGCCAGCTGAACCTGATTCACACTGTCTTGATCTATTTGTTCCGGTTGGTGATAGACTTCATTTTCTTCCATTACGCTTCCGGCTGCCAAGTCGTTTGGCTTATTGTTAAACAAAATCATTGTTCCGAACCCGATTATAAACACAATTGATGCCGCAATTCCCATCCACCACAAACGATTGGACGATTTTTCCTTGGACTGTATCCTTTTTTCCAACTCTTTTTCAAGTGAACTAACGGCATACGGATGATTACCGTTGACCGTATCAAAACCGTCAATAGCATCTTGCAGGAAAGGATTATTCAACGCCTCGCGTTCCAAACGGTTAGCTTCTTTTCCCTGCTTTTTTCCTTGTATGTAATCTTCCAATTTCACTTTTTATCCTATCTTCAACCGGTTCAAAATACAACTTTTCAAATTACGCTTCCCATTTTGAATGTAACTTTTCACTTTACTCAGCGGATAATTCGTTAACTCAACAATGTCGGCGTATGATTTTTCTTCCATATAAAAATAGCGGATGCTCGTTTGCTGCTCTTCCGTCAAAACTCCGATACAGTACATCAATGCCTCCATTTCTTCCTCCGTCTGAGGTTTTTCTATTAGAGTAAAATCGTCATGGTTTTCCACAACACTTTCTTCTATATTAACAAAAATTATCCGGTTTTCTTTTCTTATTACCTGCAAACAGTGATTTTTAGCCACGCTGTAAAGCCACGTATTAAAATTTTTTACTTCGTAATGAGGTAATTTTTTCAATACGTTTTCAAAAATATCCATTACCGCATCATGGGCAACCGCTTCATTTTCCAAATATTTCAGGCATAATCCATAGACAAGGGGAATGTACCGGCGGTAAAGTTCCCCGAAAACGGACACTTCGCCCGTTTGTAGAAAATTTTCCAATAATTCCTCATTTGAAAATGTTGATATTTTACTCTTGATTTTCAATATTTTATCTATTTCTCGTCCATTATCTCACTACAAAAGTAAAAAAAATACTACCACCATTTATGGAATTTTCAAACAAAATGTATCTAATGAGTAAATTAATAAAAAACATAATTTTAAAAAAGAACGAATATGAAAACAAGAAAAATTTTTTTGACAATTTGCCTGCTTGGCATATTCCCGGTTACCGCCTTTGCGCAAAGTAAAACCATATCCGGTGTAGTCTCCGACTCCATAGGCCCGGTTCCGGGAGCCAATGTCGTTGTAAAAGGAACGGTAAGGGGAACGGCAACCGGTCTCGATGGAAAATATTCCATCTCTGTAAATATTGGCGAAACATTAGTCTTTTCGAGTGCAGGTTTACAATCCCAAGAGGTAAAAATAACAAAGAGAACAAAAAGTATACTTAACATTACGTTAAAAGCCGAGGTTATTACCAAATTAGACGAAATTGTAATTGTCGGATATGGTGTTCAAAAAAAACCGGATATGACAGGGTCTACGATTAGCATTAGCGAGGGAAAAAGCCGGAGAAAGAAAGAAAAACAAGCTATTTACCAGGCTATGCAAGGAAGGGCTGCCGGTGTACAAGTAACTACAGTACAAGGATCTCCGGGTTACGGTAATCAATACGAAACAAACAATGAAGAATATTCCAACTATTCCGAAAACCGCTTTTTACAGGCAATCAACGAACCGTTATCTACTTTTTCATTAGATGTTGATGCCGCTTCATACAGCAATATGCGCCGCATTGTGAATCAAGGACAGCTACCTTCCAAAGATGCTGTGCGCGTGGAAGAGCTGGTCAATTATTTCAGCTACGATTATCAGCAGCCAACAGACGGACATCCGGTAAAAATCACCACCGAAACCGCAGCTTGTCCCTGGAACGAAAAACACAAACTGGTGCGTATCGGCGTGAAGGCAAAGGAGATTCCTTCGGAAAAATTACCTGCAGCTAATTTCGTATTTCTGATTGATGTTTCGGGTTCAATGTATGGACCGACTCGCCTGGAGCTGGTAAAATCGTCGCTTAAGTTGTTGGTCAATAACCTGCGCGACAAAGACCGCGTGGCGATTGTAGTCTATGCCGGTGCAGCAGGAGAAGTACTTCCTTCAACAGCAGGAACTGACCGCCAGAAAATAATCGAAGCAATTCAGAATCTGACAGCAGGCGGCTCTACTGCAGGCGGAGCAGGTATCCAGTTGGCATATAAAATTGCCGAGAAAAATTTTATCAAAGATGGTAATAACCGCATTATTCTATGTACCGACGGCGACTTCAACGTAGGTATTTCAAGCAATCCGGAATTGGAAAATTTGATTGAAGCGAAAAGAAAATCAGGCGTATTTCTAACTATTTTAGGTTATGGAATGGGCAACTACAAAGACGGCAAATTACAAACACTTTCGGAAAAAGGGAACGGAAATCATGCCTATATTGATAATATACAGGAAGCGAATAAAGTGCTGGTCAACGAATTCGGCAGCACCATGTACACCGTAGCAAAAGATGTGAAGATACAGGTTGAGTTCAATCCGGCTTATGTAAACAGTTACCGCTTAGTAGGTTATGAAAGCCGTTTGCTCAACAAGGAAGATTTCAACGATGACACAAAAGATGCGGGTGAACTTGGTTCGGGACATACCGTTACTGCTCTTTATGAAATTATTCCGGTAGGAGTTGAAAACAGTTACGGCAGCGTTGATAAGCTAAAATACCAGGTAAATAAACAACCAGAAATCACCTCAAATAACTACACTTCAGAGTTGTTAACCGTAAAATTACGCTATAAAAAACCGGATGAGGATAAAAGTAGTAAGTTGGAAATACCTGTCTCTATCAATGAAGATAAGAAAAAACCGTCCAAAGATTTCAAGTTTGTCATGGCAGTAGCTATGTTTGGACAACTGTTGAAAAATTCCGATTTTAAAGGCGATGCGACTTATCAAAAAGTTATCGACCTTGCTCGCGAAGGAACCGGGGAAGATCAGTATGGGTACCGGAAGGAGTTTATCCGGTTGGCGGAGTCGGTTAATCAGTTGGCGAAATGATAAAATCTCCACCTTCTTTTTTAGTACAAATAACAAATTAATAGAAGCCGTCTCAAATAAATTTGAACGCGGACGATACAGATAACACAGATTTTTTATATGGTTAATAAATAAAATAGGTTTGCAACAAATTCTATTTGTGTTTTATGATTGTCCGCGTTCAAAATGACTTGAGAAGACAGCTTCATTGAAAAGAATTGGGAATGTGCAAAATAGATCAGCGATCTATTTTTCTTATTTGCGCAGGTAACACTACATCTATATTATCAAATAAATTGTAATCTTTGACATTATTGGTTACAAAGTGAAAACATTTAAGTTTTTTTGCCATTGCGTATTGCATATTATCTTCAATGTCTGTTCCTTTTAGATGTAGAGCCGTTTTTATATCTTCATCAACAAATGATATTATCTTGAATTTGCCCATCAGGTAGATAACAAATTTTTCAATAATTTTATTGGTTTGTTTTTTTTGAAGAACGGAAACAACTTGGGCTATTGACAAAGAAGATGTGTAAAGTTGCTTTCCTTGCAACGAAAATACATATTTCAACGCATCTACATCTTTTTTCTGTTGAATGAAATACCCAATAACACATTGGTGTCTATAAATATGTGATTCTCGTTCATTACCCTACAGTAAAACAGGATCAAACTTTTTTCTTTCGTTTGCTGTAAGCAAATCTAAGTTACCTGCCACAAACTTTTTGCGAGCAGTTGTATACAGATCGTCTAATGTCAGTCCTGTTTTTTTTAGCAATACACTAATAAGTTCGGCACTAAGTTGCTGTTTTTCAATTTGATTAGTTATTTTCTCTATCATCGTAAATTTTTTAATAATTTAATTCTGTAAAAATACAAAAACATTCAAAACGAACAACCCTTTTTCCGGTAAAAGATGCCAAAGCGGATCCTCACAATTGACTGGTTAAGGTTAGATTCCATTCCATCACGCCCGGCATCTAACAACGTCTCTTAAATCCCGGTAATCTTGTAATTCTTATTAAAATCCCGGTTCAAGACAATATAACACAATTTTTTGACTAAATTTGTAGTGCATAATTTTAAAATTTCAGGCAAAAAAATGGCTCAATTTACTCACCTGCACGTTCACTCTTACTACTCACTGCTGGACGGAATGTCGACTATTCAAGGATTAGTCGATAAATGCTTGGCAAACGATATGCCGGCAATCGCTTTGACCGACCACGGAAATATGTTCGGATGCAAGGAATTGTTTGATTACGTCAGCAAAAAAAATAAAGCCCTAAAAGAAAAAGGACTGGCTCCATTCAAGCCGATTCTCGGTTGCGAGGTCTACGTGGCACACAACTCGCTTTACAGTAAAAAAACGGAAGATGACCGAAGCGGCTGGCATTTGATCTTATTGGCAAAAAACAAAAAAGGGTATCAAAATCTTTGTAAGCTAATTTCAAAAGCCTGGATTGATGGTTATTATTATCGTCCGCGTGTGGATAAAGAGCTTTTAGAGAAACACCGTGAGGGATTAATCGCCTGCTCTGCCTGCCTCGGCGGCGAGATTTCCAAAAAGGCAGATGCCGGTCAGATGAAAGAGGCAGAAGAGGCAATTATGTGGCACAAAAGTCTTTTCGGCGAAGATTATTACATTGAGTTACAACGGCATCAAACAAACAAACCCGGTGCGGATACCTCGGTGTATGAAAAGCAGCGAACAGTTAACCCGCTATTAATCCAATTAGCAGAAAAAACAAATACTAAAACCATCGCCTCAAACGATGTCCATTTTGTAGAGGAAGAACACGGCGAGGCGCACGACCGGCTGATTTGCCTCAGTACCGGAAAAGACCTGGATGACCCAAACCGGATGCGCTACACCAAGCAGGAGTGGTTGAAAACACCTGCGGAAATGGCAGCGGTTTTTTCCGACCTTCCGCAAGCATTGGAAAATACGGCAGAGATTGTTGATAAGATTGAATTTTACGATATAAATTCCGGCGCATTAATGCCGGTTTTCCCCATTCCCGAAGAATTTGGAACGGAAGAGCAATACCGGGCGAAATTTTCGGAGGACGATCTGCGAACCGAATTTAACAAGGAAGATGCCGGGCGTTTTGATAAATTGGGCGGATATAACAAGGTGCTTCGTATCAAACTGGAAGCCGACTACTTGGGGAAATTAGCCTACGAAGGCGCTAAACTCCGCTACAATTATCCATTTTCAAAAGAAGTGCAGGAACGGATTGATTTCGAGCTGGAAACAATGAAAACAATGGGATTTCCGGGTTACTTTTTGATTGTGCAGGATTTTATTCAAGCGGCACGCGAAATGGGAGTTTCCGTAGGACCGGGACGCGGCTCGGCGGCAGGTTCGGCAGTAGCTTATTGTCTGAAAATCACGGATATTGACCCGATGCGATACGACTTGCTTTTTGAGCGCTTTCTAAATCCCGACCGTATTTCAATGCCCGATATTGATATTGACTTCGACGACGACGGACGAGGCGAGGTACTCCGCTGGGTAACAGACAAATACGGAAAAGAGCGCGTAGCACACATCATCACTTACGGTACAATGGCAACCAAATCTGCCATTAAAGACGTGGCGCGCGTACAAAAACTGCCGCTTTCGGAAGCCGACCGGTTGACTAAGCTCATTCCCGACAAATTTCCCGAAGGGAAAGACGGGAAAGCACCGAAAGTAAATATCAAAAACTGCGTAGAGCATGTCATCGAATTGAAAGAGGCATTGAACTCAGACGACCAAAACTTGTCCAGCACACTGAAATACGCCGGCATGCTGGAAGGTACAGTCCGGCAAGTTGGCATACACGCCTGCGGGGTTATTATCGGTTCGGACGATTTGACCAACTTCGTCCCCCTCAGCACAGCGAAAGACAAGGAAACAAACACGGATGTGCTTGTTACACAATACGAAGGAAAAGTAATTGAAGATGTCGGACTGATTAAAATGGACTTTCTGGGACTGAAAACCCTTTCCATCATCAAAGAGGCATTGAAAACGATTAAAAAGTCGAAAGGCATTGACATTGATATTGACCGGATACCGATTGATGATGAATTGACTTATGAGCTTTACAGTAAAGGACAAACAGTCGGTACATTCCAGTTCGAGTCTGCCGGGATGCAAAAATACTTGAAGGAGTTAAAGCCGACGCAGTTTGAAGATTTGATTGCAATGAACGCCCTTTATCGTCCCGGTCCGATGCAGTATATTCCCTCTTTCGTGAATCGCAAGCACGGCAGGGAAAAAATCGAATACGACATTCCAATAATGGAAGACCGGTTGAAAGATACTTATGGAATTACCGTCTATCAAGAGCAGGTGATGCTTTTGAGCCGCGATTTAGCAGGGTTTACTCGCGGCCAGTCGGACGAATTGCGTAAGGCAATGGGTAAAAAACTGGTCGACAAGATGGAAGCGCTGAAAGTAAAATTTATCGAGGGGGCAACTAAAAACGGACACGACCAAAAAATTCTCGAAAAAATCTGGGCAGACTGGGCTGAATTTGCCAAGTACGCTTTTAATAAATCACACGCCACCTGCTACTCATGGGTTTCGTACCAGACAGCATACCTTAAAGCGCATTATCCCGGTGAGTTTATGGCTGCCAACTTAACGCGCAACAAGGACAACATCACAGAAATCACGAAGTTTATGGACGAGTGCAAAAGCATGGGAATCCGCGTACTTGGACCGGACGTAAACGAAAGTGAGCTGGATTTCACGACCAACAAAGCCGGCGATATTCGTTTCGGACTGGGCGGCGTGAAAGGCGTAGGTGCCGGCGCAGTTGAGGCAATTGTCTATGAACGCGAGAAGAACGGCGCTTTTACAAGCGTTTTCGACTTTATCGAGCGGGTTAACCTGAACGCTTGCAACCGCAAAAACGTGGAAAGCTTGGCATTAGCCGGCGCATTCGACAGCTTCTCGGATGTCAACCGTGAGCAATTTTTCACGGCAAATGCCAAAGGCGAACAAACCTCTGAAGTGCTGATGCGATATGGCAACAAGGTGCAGGCAGATAAAGTGAGTGCCTCTGTTTCATTATTCGGCGGTTTTGATGCAATCGCTATTGCTAAGCCGGAAATACCGAAAGCGACGGCTTGGTCATCGTTGGAACGGTTGAACAAGGAACGCGAATTAGTGGGAATTTACCTGTCGGCACATCCGTTAGACGAGTTTTCCATTATCCTGAACCATGTCTGCAACGCAAAAATGGATGATTTCAAAAATCCGGAAAACTTGAAAAACAAGGAGCTTTCAGCCGGAGGAATGGTTACAGCCGTGCGCCACGGAACGACTAAAACCGGAAATCCGTATGGTATTATGACTGTTGAAGATTTTTCGGGTTCACACGAATTTCCTTTTTTCGGAAAAGATTACATTGAGCATGGAAAATATTTACAAAACGGGCTTTTTCTCTATTTCAAAGGAAAATACCAACCCAAACAGTGGTCAAAATCCGAAAATCCGGAGTTTGAATTTAAAATCGGTTCTATCTCGCTCCTTTCCGAAATGAAGGATAAGCTGATTGAAAAGATTTCCATTCAAATTCCCGAAGAGTGTGTGGATAAGGATTTTACCGAAGACTTTATTTCCGAAATAAAAAGAAATCAAGGAAAAGTATTGCTCTATCTGAAAATAAAAGAACAGGCAACCGGTATCTCCGTTGACTTGTTTTCACGCATGCAAAAAATATCCGTCAGCAATGAATTGATACACTTTTTGGAACGGAAAAAGGAAGAAATCGAAGAGTTGGAGTTTAAAATAAACTAAGTTGTTTAGTTGAGTAATTGTAAAAAATAACTTGTCAATATTGTTTAGATCAAAAGTTTATCATGCAATTATCTTTGCGCCTTCGCGTTCTTTTCGTTAAATTGCGCGCTTGCGCTTTTTATATAAACGCAAAGAACGCGAAGTTTTTTTAATTAAAGAGCATTTTATTTTTTACACATTACTAACACATAAAGTTATTAACTCCGGAAACATTCGTCATTACAATAAGTAGATATACTATGGCAAAAACAAAATCGGTATACGTCTGTCAAAATTGCGGGGCAGAAGCAGCCAAATGGGTGGGGAAATGCCCTGCGTGCGGCGAGTGGAACAGCTATGTAGAAGAGATTGTGCGGAAAGATTCCGGCAGCAACAAAATTCCTCTTCCGCTCTCCAATGACGGGAAAAAAGCCAAGCCGGTACTAATCAGCGAAATTGAAACCTCCGAAGAACCGCGCAACGACACAGGCAGCGAAGAGTTTAACCGCGTGCTGGGAGGCGGGATTGTACCCGGTTCCCTGACTTTGATAGGCGGAGAACCCGGCATCGGAAAATCAACGCTGGTTTTGCAGATTGTCCTCAACATCAAAAATAAACGAACGCTCTACGTTTCGGGCGAAGAAAGTGTTAAGCAGTTGAAATTGAGAGCGGAACGTCTCTCTTTTGAAAATCCGGAATGTTTCATTGTGAGCGAAACTTCGCTGGAACAGATTTTTGTTCACATACAAAATGTGCAGCCCGGCTTAGTTATTATTGACTCCATTCAAACCATCTCTACCGAAACCATCGAATCATCGCCCGGTAGCGTCTCGCAAGTGCGCGAGTGCGCCGCATCCATTTTGAAATATGCCAAAGAGAGCGGAACCCCTGTATTGCTAATCGGGCACATTAACAAGGAAGGAAATATTGCCGGGCCAAAAGTGCTGGAGCACATTGTCGATACCGTGCTGCAATTTGAAGGCGACCAGCATTATATGTACCGCATTCTCCGCTCCATCAAAAACCGTTTCGGAAGTACTTCCGAACTGGGTATATTTGAAATGCAGCAATCGGGTTTGAGAGAGGTACACAATCCTTCCGAACTGCTTTTGTCTCAAAATCACGAGGGATTGAGCGGAACAGCCATCGGAGCGATGATCGAAGGAGTACGCCCGTTCCTGATTGAAGTGCAGGCATTAGTCAGCACTGCAGCTTACGGTACACCGCAACGCTCAGCTACCGGGTTTGACCTGCGCCGCCTCAACATGCTGCTGGCGGTATTGGAAAAAAGGGTTGGGTTTAAGTTGGCGCAAAAAGATGTTTTTCTCAATATCGCGGGCGGACTGAAAGTAAACGACCCTGCTATCGACCTCGCCATTATCAGTGCCATTTTATCGTCCAATATGGATTTGGCGATTGACCGGCACACTTGCCTGGCGGGCGAAATCGGCTTATCCGGAGAAATCCGTCCGGTAAACCGCATCGAACAGCGCATTTCCGAAGCCGAAAAACTCGGATTTAAACGGATTATCATCCCCGAATTTAAAAATATCGACAACAAAAAACACCGGATAGAAATTGTTTACACCCGCAAGGTGGAAGAAGCATTCCGGGTATTATTCGGATAGATATATTTTTTTAAAATTTGACACGAACAAAACCTGCCTCCATGCTGTTTTTATAACAAAGAACAAATTAAATGTTTTATCTTAAAATTTAAAAAGTTATGTTACACGGAAAAATGGAGGCAGAATTGAACCAACAGGTTAATGCCGAATTATGGTCAGGTTATTTATATTTATCAATGTCTTACGACATGGACAGCATGGGATACGAAGGTATCGCCTCATGGTTTGCCACACAGGCGGACGAAGAGTTTGAACACGCTAAACGCATTATGAAATTCATCGGCGATATGGACGGGAAAGTGAAGCTGATGCCTATTCAGGAAGTCAGACAAGAATGGAATTCACCAAAAGACGCTTTCGAGGATACTTTAATGCACGAAAAACTTGTTACTGAAAAAATTCACAAATTAATGGATACGGCTATTGAATTGAAAGATTACGCTACCCAAAGCATGTTGAAATGGTTTGTTGACGAGCAAGTTGAAGAGGAAGATACTCCACGCAAGATTCTTGAAAGATTGAAAAAAATCGGGGAAAATCCGACCGGCTTGCTTGCGTTGGATAAAGAACTCGGTAAACGAGAAGATGACTAATGTCTAATTAAATGCCAATGATCATGAAAAAACATTATTTGTGCTGATTGGATTGTCGGCATTATTGAGATTGGTCGTGAGTTAGTTGTTTCCCACAAAGGCACAAAGAACACAAAGTTTTTTTGTGGCCTTTGTGTCTTTGTGGGAAATATTATTTATTTCAACGAGTTCCACCCCTGCGCCCAAAGTTCCACTTTTTGACCATCGCACATGATAAGATAGTTACCCGTTAGTTGTTTCCCACAAAGACACAAAAGACACAAAAGCCACAAAAAAACTTTGTGTTCTTTGTGCTTTTGTGGGAAATATTATTTATTTCAACGAGTTCCACCCCTGCGCCCGAAGTTCCACCTCCTGACCATCGCGCGTGATAAGGCAAGAACCCAAAGAAGCATCGGTAATGTGTCCGATTATTTTTATGCCGGGCGTCATTCATCTCTAATGGGACGGTAAATAGCAACTCATAATCTTCTCCTCCGTTAAGGGCAACGGTAGTTACATTCATATTAAACTCCTCCGCCATAACTGCCGTTTGAAAATCAATCGGAATCCGGTCTTCATAGATACGGCAACCTACGTTGCTTTGCTTGGAAATATGTAATAATTCGGATGATATACCGTCTGAAATATCAATCATTGAAGTTGGCACCACATTAATACGTTCCAGCGATTCGATAATATCCTTTCTCGCTTCCGGTTTCAACTGCCGCTCAATAATATACTCTTTGCCGGAAAAATCGGGTTGTATGCCTTCATTGCCGGAAAATATCTTCTTTTCCCTCTCCAATAAAAGCAATCCCATGTAGGCAGCCCCAAGGTCGCCCGAAACACAAATAAGGTCTGTATTTTTTGCCCCGTTCCTGCCGGATATTTTTTCTTTTTCCGCTTTGCCTATACAAGTGATGCTGATTGTCAATCCGGTAACCGATGCAGAAGTGTCGCCGCCCACCAAATCAACACCATATTTATCGCAAGCCAATTTTATACCGGCATACAATTCTTCCATATCCTCTACCGAAAAACGTTTGGAAACACCGAGTGAAACGGTTATCTGTTCCGGATACCCGTTCATGGCATATATATCCGAAAAATTAACCACCGCAGCCTTATAGCCAAGATGTTTCAACGGTACATATATCAAATCAAAATGAATCCCTTCGAGCAGCAGGTCGGACGTAACCAAAATTTGTTTATCCTTATACGAAAGTATAGCGGCATCATCGCCTACACCTTTGATTGAAGAGGCATTTTTAAGCTCAAAAGACCGGGTTAGATGTTCGATTAATCCAAATTCTCCAAGAGCGGCTATTTCTGTTCTTTTCATGTAAAAATATTATAATTATTACCAATTGTGAAATACAAATCAAAAATAAGCATTATTTTCAACTTTTTGTTCATACTTATCTGCAAATAACCCCAAATGAGAACTGTAAAAATAACGCGGAGTCATAAAATCATTAGAATCAAATAAAAAAACCGGCTGTTTCCAGCCGGTTTTTCCATATATAAAAAGTTCAAATTACATTCCAAGACGAGATTTCAATCCATCGAGTTCTGCTTTCAACTCAACCGGCAAGTGAGCTTCGAACGTTTTGTAGTGTTCTTCGATCAAAGCGGCTTCGTCTTTCCATTCGTCTGTGCTGAATGCAAGAGCATTTGCCATTTCTTCTGCAGAAACATCCAAGCCTTCGGTGTTAATTGCACCTGATGCAGGCACCTTACCGATAGCTGTTTCAACAAATTGTCCTTCGCCATTGCAACGGTCAAAGATATAAGCCAATACACGGCTGTTTTCGCCATAACCCGGCCATAACCATTTTCCGTCTTTTTTGCGGAACCAGTTTACGAAAAAGAATTTAGGCAATTTGTCGGCAGACGATTTTTTGCCCATTTCGATCCAGTGACCGAAATAGTCGCCCATGTTGTATCCACAGAACGGCAACATAGCAAACGGGTCGCGACGAACACCTGCCTTCAAACCGATAGCAGCAGCCGTAACTTCCGAACCTACAATGGATCCCATAAATACACCGTGGTTCCAGCTTGTTGCTTCGTGGCACAAAGGCACAGTAGTCGGACGGCGGCCACCAAACAAGATAGCCGAGATCGGCACTCCTGCAGGATTTTCCCAATTAGGGTCAATAGTCGGACATTGAGACGCAGGAGCTGTAAAACGGGCATTTGCGTGAGCGCAAGGTTCACCGGATGCAGGATCGTAAACGTTTCCTTTCCAGTCGATTGTTCCGGCAGGGCAATCGTAACCGATACCTTCCCACCACACATCTCCGTCAGGAGTCAAACCTACGTTTGTGAAGATTGTATTTTTGGCAGCCGACAACATTGCATTCGGATTTGTTTCCATAGATGTCATTGGAGCAACACCAAAGAAACCTGCCTCTGGGTTGATAGCATACAAACGACCGTCAGCACCATATTTCATCCAAGAGATGTCATCACCAACTGTTTCCACTTTCCAGCCCGGAATAGTTGGGATAAGCATTGCCAAGTTTGTTTTTCCACAAGCCGATGGGAATGCAGCTGCAATATATTTCTTTTCGCCTTTCGGATTGGTAAGACCTAAGATCAACATGTGTTCTGCCAACCAGCCTTGGTCTTTAGCCATTTTAGAGGCAATACGAAGAGCAAAGCATTTTTTGCCAAGCAACGCATTTCCTCCGTAACCCGAACCATACGACCAAATTTCATACGTTTCAGGGAAGTGAACGATATATTTATCTTCGATTGGAGCACAAGGCCATGATTTATCAACTTCGCCTTCTGCCAATGGTTTTCCTACTGAATGAATACAAGGGATAAAGTCGCCGTTTTCGCCCAACACGTCCAAAACCGCTTTACCCATACGGGTCATAATACGCATGTTTGCAACCACATAAGCAGAGTCTGAAATTTCAACTCCGATGTGAGCAATGTTTGAGCCGAGAGGTCCCATTGAGAATGGAATAACGTACATTGTACGACCTTTCATACAGCCTTTGTATTTAGCCAATAATGTAGCACGCATTTTTTCAGGATCTTCCCAATTGTTGGTTGGACCGGCTTCTTCTTTTGTTTTAGAACAAATGAAAGTGCGGTTTTCAACACGAGCCACATCTGTTGGGTCTGAACAGAAATAGTAAGAACCCGGACGTTTTTCTTCATTCAATTTAACGGCAAGACCACTTTTTACACACTCGTCCAAAAGGCGGGTGCTTTCTTCTTCCGAACCATCACACCATACTACATTGTTGGGCTGCATAATTTCTGCCCACTGGTTTACCCAGTTAATCAATTTTTGATTTTTAGTCATCATAAAAAATTGTGTTTAAATATCGATAATCTATTTTATATCTCCAAGTGAAAAGGATTGAAATACAGGCATCATATCCAAAATATGCCACTTCATTTCAAGCCACGCGAATATAGGCATTAATTATGAAATTATAAAATATTACGCAGAAATTATGATTTTTTTATGCAAAAAGGTGAATTTGCCAAAACAATACCAAAAAAGCTACTTTGTAATACGAATGTAAGAGAAATTAAAAAAAAATGAACAGTTTGTCTCATAAAGTCTGACGGAAATGAATTTAATTGCATAAAGCATAGAGATAGGTAATTAAATTCATTTTTAACTTTAATATTATCCCTATATTTTTTAACTTTGCGTTTTTATTAATTTTTTTGACAAACACAGAGTATAACAAATTCAATTCATGAAAAGACTTAAATTTACGGCAGTCGCCCTGTTTCTCTCTTTAATGACAGTCTGCGGACAGGAAGGAGTATCCGGATCTTTTTCGACTAAAGCAAAGTATACGGCAGGAAAAAACAGCTATCTATTGGACGAATGCAAAGTAGACTATATTTATAAAACAGTTTTAGGTGCTCCGGTTTATGTGGCAAACATGACATGGAAACGGAAAGACGATTTTACAGTCAACAAAGAAAAAATCACTTATAAGGAACTGGAAGCATATCCCGATTTGCAAAGACGGTTTACACTAATTACGCCCAATAACATAAAGTTTAAGTTTACCGTTTTGTTCTACTCCAACCAAATGAATAATTACATCGCATCTGCTCAATCGGAAATAGTTGTGATACCCGAAAAGGCAGGATATACGGAAGAGTTATTAACTATTCCGGTAACGGAAACATGGGCAAAAATGTTTACCGGTGCCGTTGTTGGAAAACAAGATGTGAAAGCTCCGGGTGTCGTGATTCCGGATGAAATGTTGGAAAATTACTTCAAAATAGAACATATTAATTATGGGAAATTAGATAAAAACGCACGTAACAACCGGTCGTTACGACGAATTTTCGCGCTTACCAACCGTATGGAGCTGGTAAATATAAAAATGGAAGCCGAATGGAACGAGGCTGATTACGCCTACATTGTGGAAGAGTATAACAAACGGAAAAACACCGATAAACTGACGGATAAACAAAAAAAAGTAGAAACATATTACAACAACCGGACGTTTAAGCCAACTATCAGCGACAACGACCCCGATTTTTGGAACACAACCATTCCTCCTTACGAAATTTGGATGAAAGCACTCAACGAAGCAGATGCACTTTATGCCAAAAAGCTATGGGCAGACGCGCGTGTTTACTACAAAAAGGCTGTTGAAATAGATTCTTCTTTCAGCTATCCGGAACAACGAATCAAAAAGATTCAACAATACATGGAGTACAAGGAGAGCCGCAATGTCGGCGATTTGGATTTGGTTTATGTGGAAGGAAGCGGTGACATGAAATCTTTCTACATCGGAAAAACAGAAATTACACAAGGACAATGGAGAAGGGTAATGGGACCGGGATCTAATCCATCCGGATTTACACGGTGCAACGATTGTCCGGTAGAAAATATTTCGTGGGAAGATGCACAAGAGTTTTTAAAAAGGCTAAACAACGAGACCGAAATGAAATACCGTTTGCCAAAATTGGAAGAATGGGAATATGCTGCCAAAGGTGGGAAAAAATCGTTGCGGACACAATTCAGCGGAAGCGAAAACATGGATGAAGTGGCATGGTGTGTCTACAACTCGGAAGAGGGTACCCACCCGGTAGCCCAAAAAGCGCCAAACGAACTCGGGATTTACGATATGACCGGAAATGTGAGTGAATGGATTGCCAACCTTTATGATAAAAATACCCGCTACGTGAAAGGTGGTTCATGGTCGGATGATGCTACAAACAGCAGAATCGGCAGCAGCGAAAAATACGATGTTAAATATAAAAACAGCCGCATCGGATTCCGGGTTTGTCAAGACGAATAAAAAATAAAAGTGGTTTAAAATTTTAAACCACTTAAATCATTAAATTTAAAATTTTTAATCATTAAATTTTTAAACCGTTTTTTTAAATGAAAAAGCTCATTCTTCTATTAATAAGTGCCGGGTTGTCGGGAAGTATACTGATAGCGCAATCGTCTGATGAAATTTACATCAAATCGCTTTACTACGAAGCAACGGAAGATTTTAGTATGAATAACTACAAGGAAGCATTGAAAAAGATTTCGGATGTGGAGAAATTGCTGGGTAAAACAAATGCCAGGTTAAGTTACCTCGCAGCAAAATCGCAATACCAGCTATCGGACATGGAAGCGGCTTTGACTGCCTGTAAAAACTATTTTGCATCTTTTCCGACAAAAGATTCCGGATATATCGAAATAGTCGAAATGTCGGAAACAATCAGTGCCCAGATGGAAGCCGAAGCGCGGAAACAAGCCGAAGAAATCGCCGCTAAGAAAGCCGAAGAAACCGAAAAGGCTCTTGCCTTAGCCCGGCAAAAGCAGCTTGCAGAAGAAAAAAGAGCACAAGGAGCTAAAGAACAAGAGCGGCTTGATGCCAAAGAGTCAGCGGCTTTCAAAGAAGCACAAAGCATAAACACACAAGATGCTTATCAAAATTTTATCTACAAATATCCTTCCGGAAAACTGACTGCACAGGCCAAATGCGAAATGCGGAAAAAATGGGCAGCACCGGTACGTGTGCTGAAAAATAACAAGTACGGATACATGAAAAATGGTAAAATGGTTGTAAAAGCGAGTTATGACTATGCCTCCGAATTTTCGGAAGGATTAGCGCGTGTCGGTAAAAACGGGAAATATGGTTTTGTAAATGAAAAAGGAAAAGTGGTAGTACCTATCAAGTATGCCGCAGCGAGCAATTTTAACTATGGACTTGCTGTTGTAAAAACCGTAGATAACCAATCGTTCTTTATTGATAAAACCGGAAAACCGTTTAATGAAAACATCTATCAGGACGCCAAATCTTTCAGTGAAGGCATGGCAGCTGTTCAGGATCAATATTTCAACTACGGCTTTATTGATACAAAAGGCGAGATAGTCATTCCTAACGAATATTCCGTTGTTTCCTGGTTTAGAGAAGGCATTGCCGCCGTTGGAAAATCGGAAAACGGTAAAACACTGTATACTTATATTGATAAAGACGGTGACAAGCTGACCGAAGGTTTTGAATTTGAAGAGGCAAAAGATTTTCAAGGCGGCGTAGGACGTGTTCGTAAAAACGGCAAGTTCGGACTGATAGATAAATTCGGAAGTCCAATTACCCCTTACGAATTTGACTACATTTCGGAATTTAGCGATGAAGACGGCTTTGCTCTTGCCAAGAAAAACGGCTTCGACATCTATTTAGACAAGGAAGGAAAACTTTTTGCCAAAATAAGCGGTAAATTAATGCCGGTAAATCTTTAATTAAAAAATTACGAGAATGCCACAAACCTCTCAACGTGGGCAATTAATGCCGGAATCTCCTATCCGGAAGCTGGTTCCACTATCGGATAAGGCAAAGGAACGGGGAATTAAGGTGTACCATTTGAATATCGGTCAGCCCGACCTCAATACGCCTGCTATTGCATTAGAGGCAATCAGGAATATAGACCGCAAAATCTTGGAATACAGTCCGAGCGACGGTATCAAAAGCTTGCGCTTGAAGTTAGCCGGATATTACAAAAAATTCCATATTAACGTAACGGAAAAAGAGATTATCGTTACCACCGGAGGTTCGGAGGCAGTAAATTTTGCTTTTATGGCATGCCTGGATCCGGGTGATGAAATTATTGTTCCCGAACCGGCGTATGCCAACTATACCGCTTTCGCCATTGGAGCCGGAGCTATCGTAAAACCGGTAGTTTCGACTATCGAAGAAGGATTTTCCTTGCCGCCGGTTGAAAAGTTTGAGGAACTGATTACTCCCCGCACCAAAGGTATTTTGATATGCAACCCGAATAACCCCACCGGATACCTCTATACACAAAATGAGATGAACCAAATAAGGGATTTGGTCAAAAAATACGACCTTTACCTTTTCTCGGATGAAGTATACCGCGAATTTTGCTACACCGGTGCACCTTATATTTCGGCGTTCCATTTAAAGGGGATCGAAGAAAATGTAGTACTTTTTGATTCCGTTTCCAAACGGTATAGCGAATGCGGGATTCGCGTCGGAGCATTAGTAACGAAAAATAAAGAGGTGTACAAAAACGTAATGAAGTTTTGTCAGGCTCGATTGAGTCCGCCGCTACTCGGACAAATAGTAGCAGAAGCCTCTATGGACACACCGGAAGAGTATATGCTGGAAATGTATAACGAATATGTCGCACGGCGGAAATTCCTGATTGACGGGTTAAACCGTATTCCGGGAGTCTATTCCCCTATCCCAATGGGTGCATTTTATACAGTTGCCCGGTTGCCGATTGATGATGCGGATAAGTTTTGTGCCTGGCTGCTCTCCGATTTTGAATACGAAGGACAAACAGTGATGATGGCTCCTGCCTCCGGTTTTTACACCTCGCGCGAATTAGGTAAAAACGAAGTACGAATCGCCTACGTATTAGACAAAAAAGAGCTAACCAAAGCACTGGAGGTGCTGAGAAAAGCATTAGAAGCTTATCCGGGAAAAACTAACTAATTGAAAATAGAAAGTTGAAAATGAGGAGTCTTTTGTTTTTAGTCCTTCATTTTCAACTTTCAACTTTCAACTTTCAACTTTTTAAAGAGTGAATTTCGAGTTATTCATTGCCAAACGCATCCATTTCAGCAAAAAAGGAGATAAAATGGTCTCCCGTCCTGCTGTGCGTATTGCAATAGGTGGTATTGCAACGGGACTTGCCGTAATGATACTGGCAGTTGCGATTGTCATCGGATTCAAACAGGAAGTTAGGAATAAGCTCATCGGATTTGGTTCACATATTCAAATAAGTGCTTCGTTTAACAATCAAACCTACGAAACGGAGCCTTTGATTGCCGACTCGCTGCTAATAGAAAAAATCGCTGCTATTCCAGAAGTAACACACGTTCAGCAATTTGCCACTCAACCCGGCATCATCAAAACGGAAGAAAATTTTCAGGGAATTGTGCTGAAAGGCATTGATAACGACTTTGATTGGGAATTTTTTCAATCAAATCTGGTTGAGGGGACTATTTTTCAAACAACCGATTCCGTCCCGGAAAAGAGCGTGATCATCTCGCAAAAATTATCCGACTTGCTTAAACTGCGTGTCGGGAATGATTTTCTTACCTATTTTATTATCGACGGAAAAGTCAGGGTACGCCCCTTCACCGTACAGGGAATTTACTCAACCGGATTTAATGAATACGACAAGCTTTTCGTGATCGGCGACATTAAGCACATCCGGCGATTGAATAATTGGGACGAAAATCAAGTCAGTGGAATTGAGATATTGATAAACAACTATGACGACTTGGATAAGGCATACATGCAGGTATTTGATATTGCCGGCAACCGTTTCGACGAATATGGCTCATCTTACGTGCTGCGTACCATCAAGCAGATAAACCCGCAAATATTCGGTTGGTTAGACTTGTTGGACATCAATGTTGTTATCATTCTTTTACTAATGACATTGGTTGCCGGATTCACAATGATTTCCGGGCTTTTAATTCTGATTCTGGAAAGAACAAACATGATTGGGATACTGAAAGCCCTGGGGGCCGGTAATTGGAGCATACGCAAAATATTCCTGTATCATTCCTATTTTTTAGTTGGGAAAGGGATGATAACCGGAAATCTCATTGGTCTGCTCATCTGCTTTGTGCAAGACCGCTTCGGCATCATTCATCTCGACCCGAATGTCTACTATGTAGATACCGTTCCAATACACCACACAATACCGGGTATTTTGCTCATCAATGCCGGAACACTAATTGTTTCTATTCTGATGCTCACCGGACCGTCTTATATAATTACGAAAATAAGTCCGGCAAAATCAATCAAGTTTGAGTAGAAATAAAAAGATGTAAAATAGTTTTTAAACCAATCGTTGTTTAGATAAGTCTATATGTATTATTCGCCGGAACTTACTAAATCCGGAAAGGATAACAATACTGATTTAACAGGAATGAGATAATAATTGTATGAGAAAGGTTTTTATTTTTATAATGCTATGTTTATCAACAAGTATATACGCACAACATAGACATTCAGATAAGAGCGTAGAGGGTATTTTCTATAATTTTTCGGATGAGGGGGCAGAAGTAACATACAGTCATTCCGGTTTTCGCTACACCGGCAATATTGTCATTCCGGGTACAGTTGATTACGGAGGCGCAACCTATCCTGTGATACGTATCGGCGATCACGCTTTCCGCAACTGCAACGAACTTACATCCGTTTCTATTCCAAACAGCGTAAAAGAAATCGGCAACCGGGCTTTTTACGGTTGCAGCGACCTTGCTTCTTTTTTTATTCCTGCAAGCGTAAGCTATATGAGAGGAAATGCGCTGGACAGCTGTGCATCGCTTGTTTCGATTGAGGTAGAAAATGGGAATGAAAATTTTTCTTCCGAAAACGGCGTGTTATTCAACAAGGATAAAACCACGCTGATTCGCTTTCCCCAGAAAAAGACAGGGATGTATGTTATTCCCGAAGGCGTTACCAATTTTAACACCGCTTTTTATGGTTGCTGTTTGTCTTCCATTGTCATTCCAAATAGCGTAAAATTTATTGTAAACAAGGCATTTGAACATTGTATTAATCTAACTTCTGTTACCATTCCCGCGAGTGTAACAAGCATCGGGAATAATGCTTTCTACGGTTGCAGCAACCTAAATTCGGTTGTTATTCCGCCGGAAGTTAAAAGGATTGAGCATGGAACTTTTAACGGATGTTCCGCTCTTGCCTCAATCGTCCTTCCCGAAGGTTTAACAGCGATCGAATATGATGCCTTTGAGAATTGCAGCAACCTGGCTTCCATTACTATCCCGGAGAGTGTGACAAAAATAGAACAGCATGCTTTTTACGGTTGCAGCAACCTCACTTTCATTTCCATTCCTCCTAATATTACAAATATTGAAAATGAACTTTTTTATGGTTGCATAAGTCTTACTTCAATTGCTATTCCCGCAGGCGTAACTCAAATTAGTAATGCCTTTGAGAACTGCGACAAGCTTGCGTCAATCAACATGGAAAGCGAAAATAAAAATTTTTCTTCACACGATGGGGTGTTATTCAATAAAGATAAAAGCACATTGATTTGTTACCCTGCCGGAAAAACAGGGAGTAGCTTTGTTATTCCGGAAGGTGTAACGACAATTGGAAGCGATGCTTTTGACGATTGCAGTACCCTTACTTCAATTACCATTCCGGCAAGTGTAAAGAGCATTTCAAGCACCGCTTTTGACGGTTGCAGCGGACTAACTTCAATTCTCTGCCTCAGTCCTAATCCTCCGAATTTGTCTTCTGCCGCTTTCCAAGATGTAATTGCAGACGCTTGTACGCTGAAAGTACCCACAAATGCCATTTCCCGCTATAAAAACGGATGGACTAAACTGAACATTGTCGATTGCGGCTATCCCGTTTATTTGGTTCGGGCAGTTGATAAGTCCGGCAAAGAAATAATCAAAACATACAAAAAAGGAAATGCTACCGCTACCATAACGGCAGATGCCGGCGACAACAAAGAATTTGAATATTGGACAAACGGCAAAAAGAAAGTTTCTACCGACAATCCGTATAGCTTTACCGTAACCGGAGATGTGGAGTTGGTGGCCAATTTTAAAATAAGGCAGTAAGCTCTTTTGATGGTGATGTAAAAATATATTTTTTCCTCCTTTACCTGAGTTTTGGATAATCCGGAGGCTTGCTTGAAAATCCATATTTTCATAACCTCAGGTAAGCAAAGTGCAACCTGAGAAGGAATATACAAAACAAACATTGCCTGGCAATACTCTTAAGCTGTTTGTAAGTTGTTCCTTTCAGACAGCCCCTGACAAGGCGCAGGTCAATGTCGTTTTGATAGCCGGTAATATCGAATACAGATTTACCAGTAAAATACCTTTGTGGATGTTCGGATTTCTGTATTAATATGTTTACATTTGTATCATCAAAACATATAAAATGAGTAAGATAGAAAATTCTTTTTATCAGAAAATACGGTTCAAGTATAAATTATCAATACTGAATGAAAATACGTTGGAGGAAGTTTGGCGTTTCAGGCTTTCTAAATTGAGTGTGTTTTTGGCCTCTTTTTTCATTGCGGTACTTTACTTTTTCCTGATTGCCTTTCTGATTATCAAAACCCCTTTACGCAGCTTTCTACCGGGTTATACCGAAAATGTCAATCTCCGGAAACAGGTAATGTTGGATGCCGTCCGGGTAGATTCGCTCGAAGCGGCAATAAAGGAACAGGCGCAGTATGTCACAATGTTGCGGAGCGTGATGACAGGAAGCGTGTTTGTCGATTCCTCAGCAACGGTCAATTCGTTATTGATACAGGAAAATACTAAGATTGATTTGGAAAAAAGCCCAAAAGAGGGAGCTTTTTGTGCCGAATTTGAAGAAGCCGAAAAGTATAGCATTACAACCGGCAACGATGACAAGCATACGGATATGAACTACCTGATGCACCGCCCGGCAAGAGGTATTATCAGCGACAGGTTTGACGAAAAAAGCAAACGTTTTGGTATTTCGATGAATATGGAACCCAAATCAAGCGTGTATGCCACGCTGGATGGCGTAGTGCTTTTTTCCGGGTTCAGTGCCAACGACGACAGCTTTGTGATGCACATTCAGCACGTCAACGACCTGATTTCCGTGTATAAAGTAAAACAGCCTTTCTTGAAAAAAGTGGGCGATGACATACGCGCAGGAGAAATCTTGGCAACGTTCAACGGCGAAGCCGGGTCCCGGCTGATTTTCGAATTGTGGAGAAAAGGACAGCCTCTGAATCCCGAAAGTTATATTATGTTCTAAAAAGATATGGTTTCAAAAGATAAATCCGAAATTTTACGAAAACAGATTACTATATTAGGTTCAACCGGTTCAATTGGCACGCAAGCCTTGGAGGTTATTGCAGAGCAACCCGGCCGCTTTGAAGTTTATGCACTGACTGCCAACCATAATGCCGATCTGCTTATTGCCCAGGCTCGAAAATTCCAACCGGAAGTGGTGGTGATTGCCAACGAGACGAAATATGAGTATGTAAAAGAATCGCTGAAAGATTTACCGGTCAAAGTTTTTGCAGGAATAAACTCGATTGCAGAAGTGGCTGAAATGCAGCCGGTTGATATTGTACTCACGGCCATGGTGGGTTATGCCGGATTGTTGCCCACAATTCACGCATTGAAGGCGGGCAAGACCATCGCGCTGGCAAATAAGGAAACACTTGTCGTTGCCGGTGATTTAATTTGCGAATTGTCAGAGAAACATAAATGTGCGATCTTACCCGTCGATTCCGAACACTCGGCGGTTTTCCAATGTTTAGCAGGAGAAATTAGTCCGGTAGAAAAAATCATTTTAACAGCTTCCGGAGGGCCTTTCAGAGGAAAAGACCGTAAATTTTTAGAAAAAGTAACGCCTGCCCATGCGCTGAAACACCCGAATTGGGAAATGGGAGCAAAGATAACTATTGATTCTGCCTCGTTAATGAACAAAGGATTTGAGGTAATTGAGGCAAAGTGGCTTTTTGGCGCTTGTCCGGAACAAATTGAGGTAGTTATTCACCCGCAATCGCTGATTCACTCTATGGTACAGTTTGAAGATGGTTCGATAAAAGCACAGATCGGCTTACCTGATATGAAACTTCCGATTCAGTATGCATTTGCCTATCCCGAACGGATACAAAACAGCTATCCCCGGTTGGATTTTTTCAAGTGTCAATCGTTTTCTTTTGAAAAACCGGACACGGAAGTTTTTCGTAATTTGGCTTTTGCTTACGATGCAATGATAAAAGGCGGAAATATGCCGTGTATCCTAAACGCTGCCAATGAAATAGTAGTTACTGCTTTTTTACAGGAAAAAATCGGATTTCTGCAAATGTCGGACATCATCGAAAAAACAATGCAAACCGTCTCTTATATTGCTAAACCGGCGTATGAGGAGTATATGATGACCGATAAAGAAGCAAGGGAAATAGCATTGTCCTTATGTAAAAATTCATAACGCTAAGCAAAGTTTGTATAAATGATAATTTTTTTATTTTATGAATATAATCAGTGTCGTATTACAATTAATCGCAAGTCTCTCCATCTTAGTGCTCGTGCACGAATTTGGGCATTTTATATTTGCCAAAATATTCAAAGTCAAAGTAGAAAAATTCTACCTGTTTTTCAATCCATGGTTTTCGCTTTTTAAATATAAGCCGAAAAACAGCGATACGGAATACGGTCTTGGATGGTTGCCGGTCGGCGGATACGTCAAGATTGCGGGAATGATTGACGAATCAATGGACAGGGAACAAATGGCTAAACCTGCGCAACCGTGGGAGTTTCGTTCACAAGCCGCATGGAAACGGTTGATAATTATGGTTGCCGGCGTGGTATTCAATTTTCTTTTGGCAATCATCATTTACGCCGGAGTCCTTTTCCATTGGGGCGAAGAATATGTCCGGCTACAAGACATCCCTCACGGAATGGAATTTAGCGAAACAGCTAAAAACATGGGATTTCAGGATGGGGATATTTTGCTTTCGGCAGACGCTGTTTGGTTGAAACAATGGGGAGAAGATGCTTTCCGTCAAATTGTTGAGTCGAAAGAGGTAAAAGTGTTGAGAGGCGGGGATACTGTTTCCGTATCTATTCCCGGCGATTTAGTAACCCAGTTGCTTCAGGCAAAAAAAGGATTTGCCGGAGAACGCTTTCCGTTTGTGGTTGATTCGGTTTTGTCAAATTCGCCGGCTGAACATGCCGGATTAATACCGGGCGACAGCATTGTGGCTGTCAATGACTCGGTTGCGTTACAATCGGATTGTATAGCTGCTTTTGCCTCTCATAAGGGAAAGCCTGTTCTTTTAACACTTGTCCGTCAAGGGCGAGAAGAAAAAATCACAATTGTTCCCGACAATCAGGGTAAAGTGGGGGTTTATATGAAAACTCCTTACAATTTATACCCTGTACAAAAAATAACATACGGTTTTATCGAATCCATCCCTGCCGGAATAAAAAAAGGAATAAAAAAACTGACCGGCAATGTGAGCGATATGAAGTATGTTTTCACAAGAGAGGGTTTTGAAAGTATGGGCGGTTTCAAAGCCATGCTGCAATTTTTCTCATATCCTTTTGATGCACAGATTTTTTGGACATCGACAGCATTTTTTTCCATTGTTTTAGCATTTATGAATATCCTTCCTATCCCGGCGCTCGACGGCGGACACGTAATGTTCCTCCTCTACGAAGTAATCACGCGCCGCAAGCCAAGCCAGCGTGTCATGGAAATAGCGCAAATGGCAGGTATGTTGTTTTTAATTACGCTTATGCTTTATGTTAATTTGAACGATTGGATTTAGGGTTGTTTTTTAACTCAATAATATTGACCGGAAAATAGACAAAATAATATGGCAACAATAACAATCAAAAACGTAGGCCCTGTAAAAGAAGCGCATTTTGAACTCAATAAAATCAATGTTTTCATGGGGCCGCAAAGTAGCGGTAAGAGTACAATTGCCAAGATAATCAGTTATTGTCAGTGGGTGGAGAAACGGCGAATGTTAGATGGCGAATATAAAGAAGATGTTCGTAAGCAACTTTTGGGATTTCACCATTTAAACGAGAATTATTTTGATAAAAATTCTTATTTTGAGTATAACAGTGATTTTATAAATATCTGTTATGCGGGAAAAAAATTAGAAGAAAAAATCAGTATTAAAAAAGGAGAAATTTTCAATTACAAAAAAACAAAAAACGTATATATTCCTGCTGAAAGAAATTGTGTTTCGGTTATTCCGAACTTGCGGAAATATAACGAGACCAACGACAATATTATGAATTTAATATATGATTGGTTTACGGCAAAAAAATATTTCTCAAAGCAATATTCTCTGCCTGTTTTGAATTTTGGGATAAATTATTACTATCAACAAGGCGCAGATTCGGATATGTTGATTTTGAATAATGTAAAAAAAGAAATTCCGCTAAATTCCGGTTCGAGCGGTTTGCAATCCATAACGCCGTTGATAATAATAGTTGAATATTTATCTACTATTTTTTATCAAGAAGTACATTCATTATCTGTTAAGGAAAAAGAGGAATTAAGTCGTCTTCTCGTAAAAATGACAGAACCAAGAAAAGGAATAGTAGAACAACTTAATGATGGGGAAAACGCTTTCATACAACGAAGGGAGAAATACTGTAAAACTCAATTTATTATAGAAGAACCCGAACAAAATCTTTTTCCCGAAACACAGCGTGATTTGATTTATTATTTGTTAGAAAAGTTGCAGTCCGAAAGAGAGCATTCTTTGACCATTACCACACATAGCCCTTATATTCTTTATGCGTTGAATAATTGTATGTTAGGAAGTTTGGTAAGCAAACAAATTAAAAATAAGAAAATAAAGGACGAGTTTTTAAGCAACGAATATTTATCAAAAAATTCCTGGATTAATCCTCAATTAGTTTCTATGTGGGAAATAAAAGATGGAGAAATCAGAGGTATTCAAGACAAAGATGGCATTTTATCGGAAAATTACTTTGATAAAAAGATGACAGAGATAACAGATGAGTATTTTCAAATGCTTAACTATTACAATGATGAAGAATAAAATAGAATCTGTTTTTGATGTCAAAAAATTTAAGTTTGTTTCGTTTTCCGATAAACGTTTATATGTGGCAGATTATACGGAAAGAACAAACTCTGTCCGTTCTGTTGAAGTTCATAATGTAAAGCCTGTTGATATTGATACATTAATCATACAAAATCCGGCAGAAATAGATATTTCAACTTCTATATTTACCTCGCATTGTTTTATTGATAAAAATGGCGGAGAATCTCTACAGTGTGAGTGTATCACATATCCAACCGTTTTATCTGCAAATTCTTGGTTATTATTTGTTGAAATTAAAGATTGTAAACCTAAAAATGCAGCAAATTATCATGGAGAGGCTAAAGAAAAAATTATCGCTAATGTTCAATTATTTAGGGATAAGAAAATTATAGACAAGGATAAAATAGTTTATGCGGTGGTTTCATTTCCGAGAAAAGCAAAAACAAATTTTCATAACCATTTAATAAAGGCTTCGGAATGGAAAAAATTTAGAGATGACTACAAAATAATGATTAAAGGCACAAATGAGATTACCATAAAAAATGAAAGAAGTATTTTATAAAATAAAGGTTTTGTAACAAAAACGTAACCTCTATTACATCTCCTTGTAGCGCAGAAAAAGTACATTTGTAACATAAATAAAATACATGTTATGGAAAATAAAGAATACCGTATTTTAGTCGTAGATGATGAACCTGATATTTGCGAAATCCTGCAATTCAACCTCGAAAACGAAGGGTATGAAGTGGACGTTGCATATTCAGCAGAAGAAGCGATGAAAAAAGAGCTGACGGAATATGACTTGTTGCTATTAGATGTGATGATGGGCGAAATGTCCGGATTTAAAATGGCAAGCCTTTTGCGGAAAAACTCAAAAACAAAGGATACTCCAATCATATTCCTAACCGCTAAAACAACCGAAAACGACACGCTTACCGGGTTTACCTTGGGTGCAGATGATTATATTTCAAAACCTTTTTCCATCAAACAAGTCTTGGCGCGTGTAAAAGCGGTTCTCAGACGCTCATCGCAAAAAGAGAAGGAGGAGGAGGAAAACCTTGTTTTTGAATCGCTGGAAGTGAACCTGCAACAGAAAAAAACAAAAGTAGAAAGCAAAGAAATTGACCTGACCAAAAAGGAATTTGAAATTCTCGTATTGTTACTGAGCCATTCCGGACAGGTTTTTTCTCGCGAAGACATTCTCAAACGGGTATGGAAAGACGAGGTGTATGTTTTAGACCGCACCGTAGATGTAAACATTACCCGCCTGCGCAAAAAAATCGAGCCTTATAGCAAGCACATTGTAACGCGGCTGGGGTATGGGTATTGTTTTGAAACGTAATTTAACCTTTGCGTCTTCGCGCCTTTGTGTACTTTGTGCGTTAACTATAAAGAAAGCGCAAGCGTATAAACTTAAGCATAAAGGCGCAAAGACAAAAAAATAAAATGATTATCATAATGAGATCTCTTATAAAAACAACGAAATCTCCTCGAAAAAGCCGTTCCTTATCCTTTAACAAACGGCTTTTCTTCTATTTCTTTTCCCTCTTTTTTGTGTTTAGCCTGATTGTATTAATTTTTCAATACAACCGGGAAAAATCGTTCCGGATACAAACATTGAATGTGCTTTTAAAAAACAAGAATGAGTTGATTTATAATTACATAAAAAATAATGACGCAAACATTGAGCACTTGGATGAACTTGTCAATCTCTTTCCTCAGAAGGACATTCGCCTCACGGTCATAGACCTTTCGGGGAAGGTTATTTATGATAACAATGTGCAGGATGTTTCCTCATTGGATTCGCATATCAAACGCCCGGAAATACAAGATGCTATCAGGTTTGGTTCAGGTTATGATATTCGCTTATCAGATTCTACTAACAAGATGTATTACTACTTTGCCGAGAAGTATAAAACAAGTTTCATCCGGTCGGCATTGCCCTACAACATGAGCGTGATTAGTATGTTAAAAACCGACATCACGTTTTTTTATTTCATGTTGTTGCTATTTGCTGCTGTTGGTATTATTATGCTGCTTATTTCCAATTCGATAGGAAAGATGGTAGCACAATTAAGAGATTTTGCCTTAAAAGTGGAAAATAACGATCCGATAGAAACTAACATCCAGTTTCCCGATGATGAATTAGGCGAAATAAGCCGGTATACTGTATTGACTTACAAAAAATTACGACAAGCAAATGAAGCCTTGGCGAAAGAGAAGGAGAAGCTAATCCTGCACTTGCAAACCTCACAGGAAGGCCTTGCCATTTTTTCGCCCGAAAAGAAAGAAATCCTGGCAAACAGTCACTTTATCCGCTATATAAACATTATATCCGATAAGCGGCTGAATTCATCGGATGGAGTTTTTGATATTCCGGAATTTCAACCGGTAGTACATTATATTTCGACAAATTTGGAAAGAAAAATCGACAAATTTTCGGAACCCGAAAAATGGTTATTGCAGAAAAACGGAAAAACGTTTACCGTACAGTGCGTTATTTTTCACGATAAAAGTTTTGAGATTTCGATTGTTGACGTTACGCAGAAAGAACGCGAGAAAGAGCTGAAACGGCAACTGACGCAAAACATTTCGCACGAGCTGAAAACGCCTGTCAGCAGCATCCAGGGATACATGGAAACGCTGATTGACAATCCCGACATAACAGACGAAAAACGCCGCTTCTTTATCGAACGCTCATATACACAGGCACAACGGCTGACATTACTGCTGCAAGATATTTCGTTGCTGAATAAAATGGACGATTCGAGCCGGCTTTTTCCAAAAGAACGGCTAAATGTTGGTGTAATTATTCATAACGTATTGGACGACATATCACTACAACTGGAAGAGAAAAATATTTCATTACAATTACAAGTAGATAAAAACATAAAGATCGTAGGCAACCAGTCGCTGCTGTATTCGATATTTAGAAATTTGATAGACAATACGATTACCTACGCCGGAGAAAATATTTCCGTACACATCAGCTGTTATCGCGAAGATGAGGAGTTTTACTACTTCTCGTTTTACGACACAGGAACAGGCGTGTCCGAGTCGCATCTGAACCGGCTGTTTGAACGTTTTTACCGTGTAGACGAAGGCCGCTCACGTAAAATCGGAGGTACCGGCCTTGGTCTTGCCATTGTGAAAAACGCCGTACAGGCGCATCACGGAAAAATTACCGCTAAATGCCACGCCGGAGGAGGATTGGAATTTTTGTTCTCGTTAAGGAAGAAGTAAAACATTAACGATGTAACAAGTTAAACAAAAAAGCGGCACATAATATTCCCCCTAACAATAATTATTTCCCACAAAGACACAAAGAGCACAAAGGTCATAAAAAAAACTTTGTGTTCTTTGTGTCTTTGTGGGAAATAATTATTATAAGTTTTTATGACTTTTGTCTTTGTGTTTATAAAATTCGTTGACTTTAACATTT
>QMCD01000245.1_pt1 | contig 40541 bp, 35 predicted proteins | sample 1821841 | NCBI WGS metagenome assembly QMCD01 (sample SAMN01991225, study PRJNA193472) | Termite gut metagenome, whole genome shotgun sequencing project. | isolation source: worker | host: Macrotermes natalensis
AGCTTCGTTTCTCCGATAGCGACAGGGGCTCCCGGCTCCATTAGCCACGCCTCCAAGAACGCACGAGGCCTTGCCCATATATCACTATTGAAAAATAAAAAAATGTACACAGTCAGCAGCATACATACCGTTCTGAAGGGAGCGTCTAGCGACTTCATTGCAGCTCTTTATTTGCTAAGAAAAAGTCCGTGCGAGATTAGGTGCATGAGAATGCGGGGAAAACGAATAGTAAAAATAACATTAACCGAAAATACATGACACTTCCTTTACTGGTTGAAAATAGGGTAAATAAACTTATCAAAAATTACCTATGAGCATTTTTGATTGCCTCGATTAAAATGGAAAGGATAAAACCCAGTATAAAAAATACCAAAAGCGAAAGCGTCCATCCTAAAAACCAGCCTAATGTTGTACTCGGGTTTGGTATAAAAATACTGTCCGAAACGCCAAGCCCCAATAATATTGAAGGAGCCAATGTAAGAATAATGATGGTAAGCGCTATTCCATCTCTTATCTCATGAAACGGCATCAACATTTCTGTACGTGGCAGCCATCCTGCTACCAAATAATAGATAACGGTTACAATGAGTAGCGCAGCGCCTATCTTGAGCGATCTTTTAATGACGGCTTTGCCTGATTGTTTTATTAGCATGTTTCAGCATTTCAATTAGAAGAGAAAGAAGCAAGCAAATGATAAAAATGATGATAAACAGAAACAATATCCCTAAAATCCATCCTAATATGGTCTCAGGTAAGAGGTTTTTTGAAATATTTAGACCAAATAAAAATGAAGGTGTTAATAAAAGTACAATGAAAACAAATGTCAGTTTATTCCACATCTGAGAGGGAATCAGTCCTTCTAAAGAAGGTATCCATATCGAAGCACAATCAAAAACAATGGTCGCCATAATTAATACAATACCTATCTTGAACGATCTTTTAATCACGCCTTTATTTATCAACATGTTTTAGCTCCTCAATTAAAAGAGAAAAAATCAGGCAAATGGCGAAAATGATGATAAACAAAAAAATAAAACCCAATAACCACCCAAAAATCGTTGACGGTGAAACTATCATCATGTCTCCGGCAATCGGAAGCCCTAATGCTTTTGAAGGAATTGCCATGACGACAATGGACAAAAGAAGCGCTATATCCAATATATTGGTAAATGACTTAAGCAATTCCGAAAAATATGTTTCTCTTATAGCAATGGTTAAGCAATAACAGATAACCCCCGCTAAAACTATCGAGACACTCATCTTGAGCGGTCGTACAAAAAAAATATTGCCTGGTTTTTCCATGGCGATATATCGATATATTTCTGGCTGCATTGCAATTAGTGAAGAGAAAATATTGCGGCGCCCAAGCTTTCCTGATCGGTCAATTTCACGTTCATGCGGCCTTTCTTTGCCTCTCCAACGTTTTGCTATCTCTTTGCCGCGACGTTTGGCAAAGGGATAAATGAAAATCTCAGGTATGCAGTGCGTCAGAGAAGTATGGCGCAACGCCCTCTCAAACTCCTTCCGCAATCTCAGACACAAGAGCAAACGCTCGCAAACCGTTTACTCAAAATGCATCAACGAAAGGATGCTAACACAAATAAATAAAAGTAAAGTGTTTTTTACAATGTAAAAAAATAAAATATTCCACAAATATTTGTCTTCTAGTAGCGACAATATTTTAGGCAATCAAGCATGAAACGGTGAAACAAGACGCTATATGGTCATCCAAGCTTTCTTGGACATTGTTTTCTCGAAAAGAAGCGTGTTCAAAAGCATTAATAAGTAAAAGCGATGATTATTTATTTTATTTGGGGCAATCTCAAAGTTTCTTCGGCACGCATGCGCATATTCAAAATCACGCCAACTAAGGATTTCGTTTGACGTTGTGCCGTTACGGGTATTCGCAGAACAAGCCTTGCTGCGATGGGTAATATGCTGCCCAACAATTCACCATTACCGGAGAACCGCCGGTAAAATCTTCTGACGCGCTTCTCGTGCGTAACGGCGCTATTGCGATGGTGCACATAAAGCGGTATGGTTCAAAAACGAATCGTTGACTTTTCCCGATTTTCTGATTAAATGCCCGTCTGAATTTCAAAAATATCATCGGGAAAATAAATAAGAACCCGGCGCGCCAATATCTTGGTTATCCAAATACACAAACAAGACCAACGCATCCTTTTCAAGGATGCGCTTTGGTATAGGTAAATAATATGATTCACGTTCCCATTCCCGTCATCACGATCGGTCTATTGCTCTGCTCCAATATTTTCATGACCGCCGCCTGGTATGGACATTTAAAATTTCCGAACATCACCCTCTGGCGCGTTATCCTGATCAGCTGGCTGATTGCTTTTTTTGAATACTGCCTGCAAATTCCGGCCAACCGCTACGGTTACGGTTTCTTCAGCGCAGCCGAACTGAAAACCATACAGGAAGTATTGTCCTTGTCCGTTTTTATGGCCTTTTCGGTGTTTTATCTTGGGCAACCGCTGAAATGGAATTATCTGGTCGGCTTTGCGCTGATCGTCGTTGCCGCTTTCATCATCTTTTATGAATGGTGATCCACACTTTGGACAAGCAGCCTATTATTTGATGAGTGCGGCAATACCGCCGGTAATGCTTACCGGGCGCTCTTCCCGTTTGCCCCAAAGCGCATAACTACTTCCTGATCTGGCCGCTGCCGAGCACAATCCATTTCTGTGTGGTTAACCCCTCCAGCCCGACCGGACCGCGAGCGTGGAGCTTGTTGGTGGAAATACCGATTTCCGCACCCAACCCATATTCGAAACCGTCGGCAAAACGCGTTGACGCGTTAACCATCACCGAGCTGGAATCAACTTCCCGCAAAAAACGATTTGCCGCCGTATAGTTTTCGGTAACGATTGCGTCGGTATGCTGCGAGCCATAACGCGCGATATGCACCAACGCCTCATCAAGCGAATCGACAACGCGCACGGCAAGAATCGGCGCCAAATACTCGGTCTGCCAGTCGTCCTCGGCAGCCTCGTTCATCGCGGAAACGATCAAGCGCGCGCGCGGGCAACCGCGCAACGCCACGCCTTTTCCCCGAAAAATTTCGGCAAGCGGCGGTAGAACCGCCCGCGCGGCATCCTGATGCACCAGCAACGTTTCCATGGTGTTGCATGTGCCATAGCGTTGCGTTTTCGCGTTGTCGGCAATACGAATCGCTTTGTCGATATCGGCGTCTGCGTCGATGTAAACATGGCAGATCCCGTCCAGATGTTTGATCACCGGCACTTTGGCTTCGTTGCTGATGCGCTCAATCAGCGTTTTACCGCCGCGCGGCACGATCACGTCCACATGTTTTTCGTCGCGAATCAACAAGCCGACCGCGTCACGATCCGCGGTTTCAATCGCCTGCACCGCGCTTTCCGGCAGGTCGGCGGTACGTAAACCTTCATGCACACATGCGGCAATCGCCTTGTTGCTGTTTAACGATTCCGAACCGCCGCGCAAAATAACCGCGTTTCCTGCTTTCAGACATAAGCCCGCCGCATCTGCCGTGACATTGGGGCGCGCCTCATAGATAATGCCGACCACGCCGAGCGGCACACGCATTTTACCAACGCGGATGCCGGAAGGCCGCGCGGCCAAGTCGGTGACCGTGCCGACGGGATCGGCGAGTGACGCGATTTGCCGCAAACCTTCCGCCATTGTCGCAATCGTCGCTTTTTTGAGCGTCAGCCGATCGATAAAAGCGTCGTCAAAACGCTTTTCCCGCGCCAAACGAACATCAAGCGCGTTCGCCGCCAGCAACGCTTCCTCATTGTGCAACAACGCCTCCGCCATCGCATACAGCGCTTCATTCTTGGCATGGGTGTCCGCCCGCGCCAAAAACCGCGACGCCTCGTGCGCCGCTTTGCCGACGGCATGCATATAATCTGCCAAAGAAGATTCCGTCTTGCCGTCTGTATTTTTTTGAGCAATGACCATAATTTCAGGATTCCGTATTTAGGAAAGAGGGGAGCAAACGACAGGATACCGCAATGTACGCTTGCTCTGTCAAGCGCTCATGGTCGCACATCTTGTTAATGCGCCTCATCCCAGTTTTTGCCAATACCGATATTGACGATCAACGGGACGCGAAGCCTCGCTACTTGGCACATCAACGTCGGCAATTCCTCTTGAATCATGCTTTGTTCCGCTTCAGGCGCTTCAAAAACAAGCTCGTCATGCACCTGCAACAACATGCGCGTTTTCATCCGCTTTTCGTCGAGCCAGTTTTGGGTAACGACCATCGCTTTCTTGATCAAATCGGCGGCTGTGCCTTGCATCGGTGCATTAATCGCCGCACGCTCGGCAGCGGTGCGCCGCGCCGCGTTGCCGCCATTGATATTGGCAAGCGTCAGCCGCCGCCCAAACACCGTCTCGACATATCCCTGCGTATGCGCCAGCTCGCGGGTGCGTCGCATATAGTCGGCAACACCGGGATAACGCGCAAAATAGCGGTCGATAAATTGTTGCGCGGCGCTGCGTTCAATACCAAGCTGCTGCGCCAAGCCGAACGCGCTCATGCCATAAATCAAGCCAAAATTCACCGCCTTAATCATGCGCCGCTGATCGCCGGTCACCTCGTTTACGGCAACACCGAATACTTCGGCGGCCGTGGCGCGATGAATATCCTCGCCTTCGTGAAACGCCTTGAGTAAGCCCTCGTCTTCGGACAAATGCGCCATGATGCGCAATTCAATTTGTGAATAATCGGCGGAAATCAGCACATGATTTTCCGAGGCGATAAACGCTTCGCGAATACGACGTCCCTCGGCCGTCCGTACCGGAATATTCTGCAAATTGGGGTCGGACGACGCCAGCCTGCCGGTAATCGCCGTTGTCTGCGAAAAAGTCGTGTGCACACGCCCGGTATGGCTGTTGATCATCATGGGCAGCTTATCGGTGTACGTCGACTTCAACTTGGCAAGTCCGCGATGCTCCAATAACAGTTTCGGCAAAGGATAATCGGCAGCAAGCGTTTGCAAAACCTCTTCATCGGTGGACGGTTGCCCCGTGGCGGTTTTTTTCACCGGCGGCAAGCCCATGCGCCCAAATAATATTTCGCCCAATTGCTTCGGCGATGATAGGTTAAACGGTTGCCCGGCGAGCGCGTAGGCTTCATCTTCAAGCCGAAGCAGGCGCTGGCCGATTTCATGGCTCTGTTTATTGAGTCGATCACGGTCAATCAAAACGCCGCTGCGTTCCATACGAAAAAGAACCCCGCGCACAGGAAGCTCCATGTCTTCGTAAATCGACAACAGCTTTTTCTGCGCCTGCAGCTGTGGATAAAGTGTTTGATGCAAGCGCAGTGTGACGTCGGTATCTTCCGCCGCGTATTCGGCGGCACGCTCAATCGGTACTTGCGCAAACGAAATGCGTTTTGCTCCTTTTCCGGTCACGTCGTCGTAGCGAATGGTTTGCCAGCTGAGGTGGTTTTCCGCCAAAGTGTCGAGATCATGCGCTTTGTGCGCTTCGAGCACATACGATTGCAACATCGTATCGTGGCGTATGCCTGAAAGCGCAATATTGTGATTGGCCAGAACGTGTTGATCGTACTTGATGTTTTGACCGAGCTTTCCTGCGTTTTCGTTTTCCAACCAGCTTTTTAAACGCGACAACACCTCATCGCGACCGAGTTGCAATGCGCCCAGCTCACCTTCGTGCGCCACCGGGATATAGCAGGCCTCCCCCGGCGCCACCGCCAGCGAAATACCGATAACGCGTGCCTGCATCGGGTTTAACGTGTCCGTTTCCAGGTCAAGTGCCGTCAGTTTTGTGTTTTCAATTTTCCTCAGCCAGCGCACCAACGCGTTTTCATCGCGCACAACCTCATAGTCGAGCCTCTCCGGCTTGCCGTTGAGCAAAACCGACGTTACCTTCTCTTCAACGGTTTCCCGACGCAACGTTTTACTGACGGCTTTCCCCTCGGGCGGGGTAACGCCGCCCTTTCCCTGCCGCAGCCAGCTTTTGAATTCAAAACGGGTATAAAGTTCGGTAAGCTTTTCCTGATCGGCCGCTGTGGGCTTGAGCTCATCAAGCGATAACGGCAGTTCGCAATCGGTTTTGATCGTCACCAATTTTTTGGCCTCCGGCAACCAATCCGCCGTATGGCGTAGACTTTCGCCCACGGCGCCTTTGATTTCATCGGCGTGTGCCATCAGGTTATCGAGCGTCCGATATTGCGTTAACCATTTCACGGCTGTTTTTGGGCCGACTTTGGCAACCCCGGGAATATTGTCCACCGTATCGCCGATCAATGTCAGATAATCGATAATTTGCTCGGGCGAGACGCCAAATTTATCGAGGACACCCGCACTGTCCAATGTTTCATTGCTCATTGTATTGATGCAAATAACCCGATCATTGACCAACTGCGTCATATCTTTATCGGTCGTGGAAATCGTCGCCTGCCAGCCCTTATGCTGCGCCTGCCGCGCCAATGTCCCGATCACATCGTCCGCCTCGATTCCGGGTACCACAATCAACGGCCAACCTTGCGCTTTGATGCTCTCATGCAGCGACGATATTTGCGCGACAAGATCGTCGGGCATCGGCGGGCGGTTTGCCTTGTATTCAGGATACCAGTCATTGCGAAAAGTCTTGCCGGGCGCATCAAAAACAACGGCAAAATATTCCGGGTCATATTCATCGACGAGCCGCCGCAACATGGACAATACGCCGCGCAAAGCGCCGGTCGGCTCACCGCGCGAAGTGCGCAAATCCGGCAAGGCATGATACGCTCGGTATAAATACGAAGAACCATCAACAAGCATCAGACACGGCATGAATAAACATCTCCCCAATCCGCAAAATTTTACTTCGCCGCCCGAAGACCTTGGCCGCGATGCATGGCGCCTGTTGTACATTATGGCAGAGTTCGCCACAGCCACCAGCAAATTACGCAACATTGAGCCGGCCATCTCCATTTTCGGCAGCGCCCGCCTTACCGAGGCCGATCCGTATTACCAGAAAGCAATGACGGTTGCTTTCCGGCTATCGGAAGCCGGATTCAGCGTCATTACCGGCGGCGGCCCCGGCATTATGGAAGCCGCCAACCGCGGAGCCTATGCCGGCCCCTTGCCTTCAGTCGGGCTAAACATCGCGCTGCCGCATGAGCAAATCAGCAACAAATTTCAGGATATCAGCCTCAATTTCCACTATTTTTTCGCCCGCAAAACCATGTTTGCCCAATTCGCGCTCGCCTATGTGGCGTTCCCCGGCGGGTTCGGCACGTTTGACGAATTAAGCGAATGCCTAACGCTCATTCAAACCGGGAAAACGCGAAAAGTGCCGGTGATTCTGGTCGGCCGCGATTTTTGGCAAGGCGCAATCGACTGGATACGCGATCAAGTGCTGGCGCGCGGTATGGTTTCCGAAGCCGAGATGGCGCTGGTGACGCTCGTCGAAGAGCCGGACGAAGTCATCGACGCTATTTTCGAATTTTACAGAGAGCGCGACCTGACGCCGACGCCGGAAGAGCTTGCGCGCATGAGTTTTCTCTGACCGATCCTGCCGATATGTAACCGGAACCGCCTGATGTTTCCCTACGTCTTTGAAGACACCTCTGCCTTCGGACTCTCCTCTCCGGAAGCGTCCGGCTCATGAAAATCGGGCAGCCAGCGCCGCAGTAACTCGCGTACCGGCCGATCCGGCGCCTCCGGTTTTTCGCAGACGGCAATCACTTCCTCAATCAACGCTTGCGTTACCGGCCGAGCGCGCGCCGCCGTGAGCTTGGGATGTCCGGTTATCCTTCCGGTTTCCTCGGGGTTCAACAATTGCTCATGCAGCTTTTCGCCAGGGCGCAAACCGATAAACCGGATCGCGACTTGTTCGGGGTCGGCGCCGGAAAGCCGAACCATGTTCCGGGCAAGATCGGCTATTTTGATCGGTTCGCCCATATCAAGCACCATGATGTCACCGCCTTCGCCCTGCAACCCCGCCTGCATGACCAAACCGACTGCTTCGGGAATCGACATGAAATAACGGGTGACTTCCGGATGCGTCACCGTCACCGGACCGCCTTGTTCGATCTGCTTCCGGAAAAGCGGGATCACGCTGCCGTCGCTGTTCATAACATTGCCGAAACGCACGATGACAAACTGCGTCATGCCGTTTTGCAGGTATCGGCAAACCATTTCCGCCAGCCGTTTGGAAGCACCCATAACCGATACCGGAGCAACCGCTTTATCCGTTGAAATCATCACGAATTTTTTAACGCCGGCCGAAACCGCTTCCTTACCCAGCACATACGTACCATAAACATTGTTGCGCAGCGCCTGCCAGGCATTTTGCGCTTCCTCCATCAGCGGCACGTGCTTATGTGCGGCCGTATGAAAAATCACCTGCGGCCTCATGCTGCCGAGCAATGCTTTCATGAGCGCCCGATCCTTTATGTCGCCGATCCGGGCACTGATTTTCGTTGTGCCCTCATGTCCGCGCAACGCGTCGGCAATGCGATACAAAGCAACCTCGCTGATATCGAGCAATATCAGATGCGCCGGACGATAACGCAAAATCTGCCGACAAAGCTCGCTGCCAATCGACCCGCCGGCGCCGGAAACCAGCACCGTACCGCCGCCGAGCCATTCACCCAATCCCTGGCTGTCCAGCAATACCGGTTCGCGCCCCAGCAAATCCTCCATATCGAGACTGCGCAACATCGTCAACTGCGCGCCGGAAAGCAAGTCTTCATAAGTCGGCACGCTGAAAGTGTGTAAGCCCGCCGCCAGGCACGTTTCGCTGATCTGACGGCGCAGCTTATGATTTGCCGAGGGCAACGCCAACACCACTTTTTGTACGTGCAGCTTTTTTGCCCATAAGGTCAACTCGGAAATGGTGCCAAGTACCGATGCGCTGTAAATTCTTCGTTTTTGCTTTTTGGGATCATCGTCGAGAAAGCCGACAATGCGCCATTCGCGTCCAGATGCCAACGCTTCCGCCAATCGCGCCCCGGCCGCACCCGCACCCAACACCAGAATCGGCTCGCCCAATGCCCGCCACGGGCTAAACAAACGTTCTTCGCGCCACATCCGATAAACGAAGCGGCTGCCCGCCATCAGGAAAATCAGCATCAACGGGTAAAGCAACAGCACCGTACGCGGCACCACAGCGGCATACTGCGTCAATGTAAATACCAAAGGTATGGCAAAAGTACCGACAACCGCCGCCAAAACAATACGCTTCAAATCGTCAAGGCTGGCATAACGCCATAAGCCGCGATAAAGCCCCATTGCCGTGCACACGATTGCTTGTGTCGGCAGCACCCATTTCAACGATGCCGCACAGCCCTGCCAGTTTACGGGCAAATCGGCAAACGAAAAGCGCAATGCATAGACCACCATCCACGCAATCAGCGCGGCAGTCACGTCATGAATAAAAGCAAACCAGGCGCGTCCCTGTGGCAGGAGATTCGTCATTTCGTCATGTCGTAGCGATGTATCGCGGCAAAAAGTCCGAGGTGGATTATGACCCAGATCATCAGCGCAAGCAAAAGTGCTTCGCTCTGCCGAAACAACAATACTGCCGTTAATGCGCACCCCATCATCAATACGCCATAAACCACCAATGTCCCCAAATGACCGGCGCCGGTTTGCGCCAACCGCTGATAAAAATGCGTTCTATGCGCTTGCCAGACTTTTTCGCGACGCCACAAGCGGCACAGCAGCGTTAATGTCGCGTCGAAAACAAACGGCAGAAACACCAGCAACACGAAAACGATACTCCATTGCTTCTGCACAATACCCATACCGCCAAACGCCGCGGCAAGAAAGCCCAGCGGGATCGCGCCGACATCGCCAAGAAACATTTTGGCGGTCGGAAAATTAACGCACCATAGCGGCAACGCCGCCGCCACAACAAGCGCCGGCAACCACCACCACGATAATTCGGACAATAACGCCGCCGCCGCCAGCGCCGAAAAACCAATAACCGTCATCGTGATCGCCAGACCGTCGCTGCCGTCCATAAAGTTAAAGAGATTGGTCATCCAGACGACCAAAAAAATACCGATAAACGCGTACGCGAAAACAAGAAAATTACCTTCTTGGATTTCGGCCAACCAGCCACACACCAACAAACCGGCAACCGTTATTTGAACCAGAAAACGATAGAACGGCGCAACATTTGCACAATCATCCCAAAATGAAATTGCCGCCAGCGCCAATAATCCGATAAAGGGCATTAAAAATTGCTCCTGCGTCTGACGAAGAAAAAACATCGTGATAAGCCCGGCGACAAAACCTGCCCACAATGCCAGCGCCGCCACTCGCGGAACAGGTGTTTGATGCAAAGAGCGCCGGTTAGGGTGAGCCAACGGCAGCTTGCTGCGCCAATGCCACAGCAACAACAAAGACACCGCCGCACTCACCGCAGCAATACCGAACAAATAGAAAAAAGGCTCGACCCCACTCTTCATTATGTATTTTCACCGTTGGGAATTATTACCCAAAAAAGTCTTTTCCATTACGGAAATATTACTAGCGGCATAATATATGCTTACGAATTCGGTCTTTCTATTTTTTGTTGTTTCACAACAACACGACTAACACAAGCTTACCATTGTTCGCCGGTATTGCTTGCGCCGCGATTCACCCCCTTGGCACAATGCGTTCAACTTCTCGGAAAATTCAGGGAAGGTTTATCGTGGACAAGACAAAAAATCTTGTCAATTTTATCTGCTAGAGGAGAGATTTTCATGAAAAAGAAACTCGTCGCTGTCGCTGTTGCGGGCCTGCTGGCCGCTCCATTTGCTCAGGCGCAAACAGCAAACGTTACGATGTACGGTATTCTGAACATGGACTTGGAATTCACCAGTTCCGCAAATTCGAAAAACTTGGGTAAGTTAAACCGTGTGAGTTCGAACGCTTCGCGTATCGGTGTCAGGGGTTCGGAATCGCTGGGCGGCGGCTTAAATGCCATTTTCCAGATCGAATCGCAATTCACCGAAAACGGTGGCGGCACATTGTCGTCACGCGACACATTCGTCGGCCTGGAAGGCGGCTGGGGTAAAGTCCGTTTGGGTAATATGCTGACCCCGTATGATCAATCGCATGCGATCTTCGGTAACGCGCCTACCTTCACGCAATCGATTCTGCAAACCGGCGCGCTCTGGGGTCAATATGGCGAGGGCAAAGCTGAGGGCGGTTTTGGCAAGCGCATGGGCAACTCGGTTCGCTATGACACGCCGAACATCTCCGGTTTCACCGGCGCTCTCCAGTATTCGACTGATGAAACCGAGAACCATGGTTGGGTTGGCGGCGCTGGCCTTTTCTATAACAACGCCGGATTGCAAGCCGGTGCTGTTTTTGAATTGAATCAGGATGTTCGTAATACCGATTCGAAAGACTACGCTTTCACGCTCACCGCCGGTTATGATTTCGGCGTCATCCGTCCGGCGCTTGTTTATGAGTACATTGAGTACAAAAACAACAATGGTGGCGCCAAACTGAAGCGCCACCTGTACGGCGGCAGCCTGACCGCTCCGTTGGGGCCGGGCAAACTGTACGGCGCCTTCATCTATGCGGATAAAGGCAAAGGCACTAGCGGCGCCTGTACTGATACTACTCGTATCGGCGCACTTTGCTACGGCGATGATACCGAAGCCATGCAGTATGAGATCAGCTACACCTATCCGCTGTCGAAACGGACTTCGGTCTACGCCGGTTACGTGATGGTCGATAACAAAGAAAATGCAAACTATACCTTTAGCTCCAACCCGATCGGAGGTAATCAACCCGGTGTTGATCAGCAAGGTATCGTCTTTGGCATGACGCATTTCTTCTAAGATCTTTCCACAAAATTCCGTTTCTTGACGGAAACAAAACCAACAGCAGATCAGACCTCCCAAGGGAGGTCTGATTTTTTTCGCGCAAGGCAAATACATAAAAAACCGTTTATCGGTTCAGAAATGTTGTAATTTCAGGTGATGAGTGAAATATTTCAACTCGATGACATAACTTTGCTTGCCCCATGTTTCGCTGGCTTGGCATAATGCTTCGTAACTTCTCATATGGTTCAGGGAAGGATTATCGCGGACAAGATAAAAATCTTGTCGTTTTTATTTGCTAGAGGAGAAGCTTTCATGAAAAAGAAACTCATCGCTGTCGCTGTCGCAGGTTTGTTGGCGGCGCCGTTTGCTCAGGCGCAAACGGCAAATGTCACGATGTACGGCGTCCTGAACATGGATCTGGAATTTACCAGTTCCGCAAACTCGAAAAACCTGGGTAAACTGAATCGCGTGAACTCCAACCAGTCGCGTATCGGCGTTAAAGGTTCCGAGTCCCTGGGCGGCGGCTTAAACGCCATTTTCCAGATTGAGTCGCAATTTGACGAAACTGGCGGCACCTCAGCCGGTTCAGGATTGTCGTCGCGCGACACGTTTGTCGGCTTGGAAGGCGGCTGGGGTAAAGTCCGTTTGGGTAACATGCTGACCCCTTATAAAGATATGGACGGTATTTTCGGCAACACCCCAACTTTCGCAACCTCGATCCTGCATCTGGGCGCGCTTTGGGGACAATGGGGCGAAAGCAAAGCCGGTGGCGCTTTTGGTAAGCGCATGGGCAACTCGGTTCGTTACGATACGCCGAATATCTCCGGCTTTACCGGGGCTCTCCAGTATTCGACCGACGAAGCTGAACAACACGGTTGGGTCGGTAGCGCCGGTTTGGTCTATAACAATGCCGGGTTGCAAGTCGGCGTTGCTTATGAAACGAACCGGGATTTCCGTGGCGACAATACTGAAGATCAGGCGTTCACAGTTGCTGCCGGATACGATTTCGGCGTAGTTCGTCCAGCGCTCGTTTATGAATACATTGAGTACGAAAACGGTAATGCCAACTTGAAGCGCCACCTGTACGGCGGCAGCCTGACCGTTCCGTTAGGACCGGGCAAACTGTACGGCGCCTTCCTTTATGCGGACAAAGGCAAAGGTACGGCAAATATGACGCTCGGCAGACTTCGCGTAGGCGACGATACCGAAGCCATGCAATATGAAATCAGCTATACCTATCCGCTCTCGAAGCGGACTTCGGTCTATGCCGGTTACGTGATGGTCGATAACAAAGATAACGCCAACTATACCTTCAGCCATGGCCGTAACAACAACACCGGCTTAGGTGTCGATCAGCAGGGCCTCATCTTTGGTATGGCGCACTTCTTCTAAGATCGTTTTACAAAATTCCGTTTCTTGACGGAAGCAAAACCAACAGCAGGTCAGGCCTCCCTCGGGGGGCCTGATTTTTTATTTACGCAGGCTTTTCCGCGCCGAGACACCGGCTTTCGCTGACGACCATATCGACCGGCACATCGTACTCGGTGATCGGTAATGAAGGTTGAATCTGCACGTCAAATGCGCCAGCAACCAACGAAACTCGCGATAAAACCCGCGGCAACAAACGGTCGTAATAGCCCGCGCCATAACCGAGCCGCTGCCGAAACACGGAAAACGCCACACCCGGCACCAGCGCCCAATCGATCATCGACGGCGCAACGCGCGCGCAACGCGCGCACGGTTCGAGAATGCCAAATACGCCGGGAACGGTGTCTTTCTCCTTATCCTTGATCACGCAAAGCGCCAGCTGTTTTTTCCCTTTAGCGACACGCGGCAAAACCACCGTTTTCCCCAAGCGCAACGCCTCATCCAGCACCTGACCTGCCGCCCATTCGCTGCCGAACGGTGAAAACAAAAGTACCGTACGCGCCCGAAGAAAAGAAGGCAGGCACATGATTTGCGCGGCGATGGCTTGTGACGCCGCATGCCGGTATTCCGGCGACAATGCATCGCGCGCCGCCAGCACACGGCGGCGAGTATCCGCTTTGGCTTGATTCATCATGTCGCTCACGGAAAAGATTATAGCGGCCGCACCGGAAAAGACACCGGAGTTTTAACCGTGCATCATTTATAATGCTTCCGGCGATTATTCTTAGGCAACTCATCAAAAACATGTCCTCACCAGACTTTAATCCCGCCGTATATCGCGCCCGCCGCGAAAAACTCTTGCGTACCATTTTCAAGAAACATGGCGCATCGGTAGTGCTGATGCCGACCGCGCCGGAAATGATGCGTAACCGCGACACCGCTTTTCTGTTTCGCGCCGAAAGCTATTTTTACTACCTTTCCGCGTTTACCGAGCCGGAAGCTGCGCTCGCGCTTTGTATCGATCATCGGGAAAATGTCCGCCATATTTTGTTCTGCCGTGAAAAACACGAGGAACGGGAAATCTGGGAAGGATTTCGCTATGGCCCACACGCCGCCGGCCAGGCATTCTCTTTCGACGAAACATATCCGATCGGCGCCTTGGCCGACCAGCTGCCCGAATTGCTGACCAATCGGCAAGCGTTGTACACACCGCTCGGCCTTTTCCCGGATTGGGATCATTGCGTCACGCAAGCGCTCAAACAGGTCCGCGCCAAGCTACGCGACGGCGATATGCCGCCCGCCGCCATGATTGATGTGCGCGATACGCTGGACACAATGCGCATGACCAAAGATGCGCACGAAATTGCGCTGATGCGGCACGCCGCAAAAATCAGCGCCTCCGCACACACGCAGGCGATACAAAAAACAAAACCGGGGCTTTTCGAATATCAGATCGAAGCCGAACTTTTGCATAGGTTTTTATACGAAGGCGCACAAGCGACGGCCTACCCATCCATTGTCGCCAGCGGTGAAAACGCCTGTGTGCTGCACTACACGGAAAACCGGCGGCAAATGAAAGACGGCGATTTGCTGCTGATCGACGCCGGTTGCGAATATCAATATTACGCAAGTGACATTACTCGCACGTTTCCGGTTGGAAAACGTTTTTCCGCCGCGCAAAAAGATGTTTATGAAATCGTGCTTGCCGCCCAACAGGCTTGTTTTAATGCGTTAAAACCGGGGATGCCGTTATCAAATTACCATGAAGCGGCAGAGCGTGTGCTGGCGCAAGGCATGATTGATCTCAAACTGCTCACCGGATCATTGGACGGCGCGCTCGAATCCGGTGCTTTCCGCCGCTTTTACATGCACCGTGCCGGGCACTGGCTCGGTATGGATGTACACGACGCGGGCGCATACTGCGAACAAGATACCCTGGCATCGATTCCTCTCGCGCCGGGCATGGTGTTGACCGTCGAGCCCGGGCTGTATATCAGAGCCGCCGATGACGTTCCCACCGCGTTGCGCAATATCGGCGTACGCATCGAAGACAATGTCTTGATTACCGAAAACGGGATCGACACCCTGACCCGGGACGCGCCCAAATCCATTGCCGAGATTGAGACCTTGCGCCAGGCATCATGAGTTCTCTTTTCCGCCTTATCGCTTTGTTTTTATGCTGTCTGCTTTCTTCATGCGCCACACAAATCACGCAAACCTCATCCGATCACGAGCGAATCAGGCCAGCGCTCAAGTTCCAGCGTCTCGCCCTGACGCCCAAAAGCGGCGCGCACCTCATCAAAAAAGAAGCGCTGGAGGTTGGCGATATCGTCTTAACGGCCAATGACGATAGCCTGATCTCCTTCGCCATACGCTTGGCGAGCATGTCCCCGGTCAGCCATGCCGCGATTTTTATCGGCGAGGAAACATTTGTCGAGGCCATTGCCGACGGCGTACATCAGACAAGCATTGACGACCTGATTGAGCACCAAACGGTCATCGCAATATATCGCTATCCCGAGCTTACCGACAAACAACGCGAAAATTTGCGCGCGACGGCGCTTGCCGGCGTCGGTAAGCGCTACAACTATATCGGCGTCGCGCTACAAGCGCCATTCATGCTTACGCGGCGTGTGTGCGAAGTGCCTCTTCTTGTTCCCGGCGCGATGCGCCAAATATGCTATGAAGTCCTCGCTTCGGCGCACATGCCTCGGCTGGGCAAAGAAGCTTCATTCTGCTCACAATATGTGCTCGACGTTTATCAGCGCGCCGGCGTGCCGCTCACGGAAGCGCGACCGCATTGGATCAGCCCGCGCGATTTAATGCATATGCGTGAAGACGATGTTCCCGCGTTCATGCCGCACTTGCAGCTGGATTACGTCGGCCATCTCAAGCAAGCGCCGCTGGCAATGCAGTCGCCCGAGTAATCGCCCGACTCAGGCACGATAATTTTATATTTGGTTATCCGGGGTATCGCGCCTTAAGCGACGATTCAAGGAACAGCCGCTACGCCAGCCGGCCCTAACGGCATCAGGAAAACAATATCGATGGTTAGAATCGTTTGGATAGCCATATATCGGTATCGTTCATTTGTTGTTCCCCCCATACGGCAACAACATATTGTTGAGTATTATTGTCGACCGAATGTTTCATCATAATAAAAAATATTTACTTTTTTTTCGCAAGACTTATGAAAATATGACCAAAAATCAAAAAATTATTTGGGCTTTTGACCCTACTCAAATAAGGCATAAAAAAACATTTACTTATTAATGTAAAAGCATAAGCTATCTATTGATCATTAAATAATATATATTCCGCGCGTTTATGATTCGCGGCTTTCGTTTTTTTGCTGGCCCCTTCTAAGAATCATGAAAAATCATATTACGCCTTATCATTCCCCCAATGCGCCGATATTGCAACGCCGCAACATCGTCGATAACTTATTACAAGCAGCCAAAAAATATCCGTTAATTGTTTTGCATGCGCCAATGGGTTACGGAAAGACTGTTGCCATTTATTCCCTGCTTCAGCAATACCCCTTCACAGGCATCTATACCGCTATCAGACCCGGTGAGGAAAAAGCCCCTTACATCTGGAACGGTCTCGCTCAACAAATAGAACTTTCACACCGACCTCTTGGCACCACGCTCCGAAAATTGGGCTTTCCGAGCAATTATCAGGAAACCAGCCAGACGCTTAATATCATTCAACGGCGTTTGGCCAAGCATCATATTTTATTGGTTATTGATGATTACCACCTTTCTTGTGACCCCGTTTTTGATGAGTGGATATTACACACCATTCACAGAAATATCCCCAACCTTGTCCTGCTGTTGTCCACCCGGAAACGTCCCAACTTTGCTTTGGACGAATTACGCATCAAGGGGCAAGCCTGGGAATTCGACGCGTCGTTTCTGGCTTTTTCGCGCGAGGATTCCTTGCATTATTTTCAGATGCACGGCATCGATGATGAAAAAATAGCCAGCCACATCTGGCAAGAAAGCGCGGGCTGGGCTGCCGCACTATGGTTGAATTTACAAGGCTACCTCAAACATGGCACGAAAAGCCCAGCCTCGCAGCAATACAGCATTAATGATCTTTTCGACAAAATAATTTTTTCAAATTATGAGCCAGACGATCAGGCGCTCCTGATGCAACTGTCGGCAATGTCCTCTTTTACGTCGGATCAGGCGACATTTATCAGCAACATCAACACCGCACCGCAACGCCTCGTCAAACTTTATCACGATAACGCCATGCTCACCCTTGATGCTTCGGGGCAATACCATTTGCACAGCATGTTCCGAAATTATCTGGCCCAAAAATTGGCGGCGGACAAAAATATTGACCATAAAGCGTTATATCGTCGCATTGCGCAAAGCCACCTCAAGGCCGGCAACATGCTGCCAGCTTTGCTGGCATTGAAAAAAGCCGGCGAAGAACAGGATTTATTATGTATTCTGGATGTATTCGGAAAATCGCTTGACCCGTTATTGTTGCATTTTGATCCGGATAAGCTTCTATCCATTATGAACTCGATTCCCTGGAATATTCGCATCCAACGTCCTATTGCCTATTTGAATTTTATTTATTGCTATATGACGAATTGCGATATTCGTCAGGTTGCCCCTTTACTGACTGAAGCGGAAAAACGCTTTGCCGATAGCCCGCACATTGCTCCGGCGCAAAAAGAACTCATTCGTGGCGAAATCATTTTAATCCGAAGCCGGCTCGTCATGAATGATTTTTTAATGACACGCGACAAGCATGTCGAAGCGCATACCCTGCTGAAAGGGCATTCATTAATTCCCCGGAAGAACTTGATCTGGATATTGGGATCGCCACATATCAGTTTTCAGTATTTGAGAAAGCCGGGGCAATTTCAATCGTTCGTCAAGACGATTCATCAAGACCTGCATTATTTTCAGGATTTGACGCAAGGGGTATCTGCCGGCGCACAAGATATTGTTTCAGCGGAATTTGCACTTGAAACCGGTAATCTTGATTCCGTCAAAATACATTTATTGAAGTCTTTTTATCATGCAAAAAATCATCGCCAAATTGCAACGTACATCCCCATTACTTTCACTGAAGCGCGATTACTTATGGCACAAGGCGATTGCGCTGCCGCCAAAACACTTTTTTCGACGCTGCAAGAACAAATAGAACCAATCTGCAATAACGTACTCAATACCGCCTACGATTTGGCTATCGGATATTGTGCCGCATGCAATGGTTGCCTGGACGATATTCCAGAATGGTTGCACACAAATACTTTTGAAATAACACATGCCATTCATCACGGCTTGGGATTTGCCTATATTGTCTATGGCAAATCACTCCTTTTAAGAGGTGATTGTCAACATCTTCTGGCTTATGCTCAAAGCATGCCGGCCTTCTTTTCTCATTACCGCAACCTGCTCGGCTTTATTCACGCCCACATGCTCGAAGCAATTGCCGTTTACCAGACTGATGGTTTGTTGGCATCATTGTCCGCCGCGCAAAAAGCTATCGATCTGGCGCAACCTGACAATATTGTTTTAACCATTGCAGAATATGGCGAGCATGCCCTGCCTATCATCAAAAAAATCCATGAAAAAAACAACAAGAGTGATTACCTGACAACGCTTCTGCGCACCATGGAAAACTACGCCAATGCCAATCCGGTTGCCAGGAAAAAAACACCGGCAGTCTGCCTCACTCGCCGGGAAAAAGAAATTTTGCAATTGGCGTCCAAAGGAAAAAGCAATCACAACATTGCAACGCACCTTGCCATCTCGCCACATACTGTTGCCAAGACGCTGTCCAATATTTATCAAAAACTGAACGCCAAGAACCGAATTGACGCGGTACGAAAATACCGGCAACAAACCAGTGAAAAAACATCCCCTCTGTCGCGTCGTGGCACTCTTTAACGATGCATCCGCATATATGCCGTTAATTCGGCGCTTTGATCTTCATCATAGCTTCGGCTCGTCTCGCCATAATTATGCGTTTCATCCAGAGACCAGGGCTGCTTATCTGTACTTGTACTATTTGCGTACTGCTCTTCGCGAACATCGCCGAACCGCGCATCCACCACCGTATCAAAATAATGGTCGATAAAGCCAGCCAAGGCCGGCGTCACGCCGGTGATGACCATCACGTTGCGGGAGCGCAGAACATAGTTTCCCGAACTGCTTCCCGGCTCGCTCCATCTGACACTCTGAAAACATACTTTCAGATCGTGCGGCAAACCGTTGCTGTCAAGATAAACATAGCGATCCTCCCGCCCTTCCGCACGCCCGGCAGGTAAACCAATGCCAGCCGCCAGCATGGTGTTGCGTAAATCCCCGTCACACAGCTCATCTCCCGAACTGCCTACAGCGCAATCTCCACGAATACACCCTGTCGGTACACTCGCATTATCTGCCGGAACAACGCCAACGCCGGCAACATAACTGTCGTAAGCCAACAGCCAACCTTGAATAAACTCGCTGGTAATTCTCTGATGAACTGCATTGCGATGTACGTCCTTGCCGATACTGACCGCGCCGATGATCAGGCCGATCACAATCAGAACGACGGACAGCTCAACCAATGAAAAACCCCGACTGCTCCTGGAAAATCCATTCATGTATTTCGTCTGCGCCCACATCACTTATCCTTCCCCAAAGCCGTTTTCCAAGCGCCACGCAGCGCCTTAAGGCTTGCCGAAGTACGGCCCTTTCTCGTCAACCAATCTAACGTGCGCCAACAATGCTTCGGCCAGCGGTTTGGCCGACGCCCTCAAGATTTGCGAATAAAGATAACGCTGCTTCGCCATATTCTGATATTCCGCCGCTTGCGTCATGGCGTTGATGGCTGGCGCAATACCGACCAGCGCAGCGACCATTTGCGCAGCGGCGGCAACAGCAGAAGCGACATTACCCTCAAGGGCAACGTCACCCACCGCATTGGAAATAGAAGCCGATGCGGAGACGATGCCCGCCACCATAGCGACAATCCCCGCGACGGCAATTTCATATTGTGCTTGAGCCAACTTATAGGCTTGCTCCAACACCTGCTCGTAATCGAACAAAATGCGATAAAGCATTACCGCCGCCGTCGCGGCATTGGGTTGCGCGTGCCCGATCGCCGCCATGGCTTCGCCGCATTTGAGACGATCCCATAATGTTCCCAACGCCACGGCACGGACACGGTCATCATTGACATTGGTTTGTGCCCGCTGCGGCGCATCGAAAGACAAAGAAGTGGTTTGCGCGCCATCGAACAAATTATTATCGTTGTTCATATCCAGTGCGCCCGGTAAAGCAAGCGCATAGGCAACCTGCCGCGCCGCGCCATCGGCATCAAGCACGTGAACGTGATCCTTCACATCCGCCTCTGCAGGTGCGGGATCTTCGGCAACGCGCAAAGCGTAGCAAAAATCCAGCGCATTCGCTTCATCCAGAGGGATATTGAATGCAGTGACTGGCGCCACAGGACGTGAAGCAATCGATATGCCCACCGTAGTCAAATCCTGCAAAGTCCCCAGACCGGCTACTGCCGCTCTGAGCGCTGCTTCCGTTGTAATACCGCTATCAAAAATCCCAACCAATGGATAAAACAAATCTGCGGTGTTCCCCGTCAAATCCACCGTTCGCGGTAACGCTAATATTGGGTCTGAAGTATGGGCCTCAGGATCTGCCACCGGGGTTGTCTGGCGCAAAACGCCATAGCGGATCTGCCCGGCGCGCGCATCGGCAAGCCCCAAGGAGCGGTAAGGCAAAGTGCCGACTTCCGCCGTGCCGCCACAATTTTCGTTGCCGTCCGCGTCTGTATCGGGGCAAGGCAGGCGCGCATGCGCCATGGCAAACCCGGTCAACGCCCAGTCCGATCGTTCCAATATCGAGTGTGTGACAACAGCCGCCTGCTGCCGCACTTGTGCCGCCATGAATCGCCAGGTAAGCGTGGTCAACAAGCCCAGAATCAGAATAATGATCGCCAACTCAAGCAGAGAAAAGCCTAAGATACGATTTCTCATAGGCATTCCCTGAAAAAAGCGTGCACAGGAAGCGCCAATATTTCGGCTCATGGCAGCAACCCTTTCGCGTCGAGAGTGATGGCACGCGCGGCGGTTGAATGCGCCAGCTCCAGCATTTTTCGGGCAAACACCTCTGCTTCAATGCGCTTGGCCATGGCCGTCTCCAAGTCCATCATCAACTGATCCATGCCGCCGCCCCCTTGCACCATATCGACAATTTCCAGAATAATGCCCGCCGCGGCAGCCACCGCATCGACAATGGAAGCCACCAATGCAATCACTCCCAGTGCGCCTTCGTCTGCGGTTACGATCGCCACAGCTGTACCAATGGCAACAGAAGCCGTCGTAAACACAATATTGAGAATGGAAAGCGCCAATGAAGATTCGGCAGCCTCAATATTCATGAAAGCCGTATCCAGAACAAACGCGCGAAATTGCAGCAACGCCAAAGCAACCAGGTAATTATCGTAGGCAGCGCGCGCCGCATAGGCCGAGCCATTGGCACGCGACAGTGCGGTAGGACAAGAAAGCCGTTCGGATAATTCGGCAAAACCCGCCGCCAACACGGCATCGTCGTACAAATCTGTTGCCGCCTGTTGGGGCATGACAAAACTCGAACCGGCGGTATTATCGTATCCGGCAGCATCCGCATCAAAAACACTCCCGTCGCCGTCGGCATCCAGCGCCCCCGGATGCGCGATGACATAAGCCACGGAAATGCCGCCTGCCCGCACACTATGTGTTGTCGGCGATGTCCCGATGTCGCGTAGCGCTACGCAAAAATCAAGTCCGTTAATATGCGCCGCTGTTTCCACCGAATCGAAAGCGCCGGTGTCGCGCGACAAAGCACTTTGAAGCTCCGGAATCGTATCCAGCTTGGACAAACTGCTAAGAGCAAGACGGCCAATAGCACTAAAATCAAACGAGCCCTCTTCAGCGGCGCCGGTATTGGGCGTCTCGTAAGAATCCGGCTGATCGATAGTGCTCTCGACCTCTGAAACCAGCGTTAACGGCCATTCCGGATTTCTCGAATTGTCAGGATGATAGGTTTCTATACTTTCTCGATAAGCCAAAGGCAGCATCGGAATGTGTCTTTGTGCGGCGACTGTCAGCGATTGGCTACTGTCGTCGTTCTGATGTACGCCATAGCGCAGCCGTACCTGCGTATGTACCCCTAAAGTACGAAAAGGAAATTCGCCGTTTGTCGCCATACAACCCGTCCCGGCAACATAGGCTTCATTGCCGGAGGTATCGACTGCCGGGCACGGCAGGCGATGGTTTTGCATGATGAAGCCGATTACTGCCTCATCTGCGCTTGCCAGTTGAGTTTGTACCGGCTGGGTTTCACTCACACTGCGCAGTATGGGCACAAATTTCCACAGAGCAAACCCCAGTAAGCCAAGAATCGCCAATACCACGGCCATTTCCAGCAATGAAAAACCGAAGTGATGAACGCGCTTTCTTCCTTCAAAAAGCGCGGAAAAACCAAAAAATAAATATCGGCTCTTCTGTTTCATTGCAGTACGGCCCTTTTATCAACACGGCGCAGGACTTCTTTCGCACGATCAACGCCCCACAGCAACACCGTATCCGAACCGGAAGCGCACGATGAGAAATCCATGTTCTCTACGTCTGCAATATTTTTATCAAGCTCTTCAAGATTATCTACTGCCATCTGATAAGCTTCTTCCGCCCGCTGCCACTCAAGCCATACCGAGTAATAATATGGTTCTTGGCAATAATTACCTCCTTGAAAAAAACACTCAAACCAATTGCCATTGACCAGACTAACCACATATCGTAATGTCGTAATCCAATATCTCAAGTCTCGACCTCTGAATACGCAATGCATGCCATACATTTCCTCGCAAAACACAGTGCCTGCCCCACTTTCCGGCGCCGTACAATTCGTCTGATCATCGTCGGTACTTGCATTATTCAAGGCATTTTCCGCATCTTCTACCGCCTGACGGGCGTTATTGGCGGCCGCAAGCAAAGACGGGATCTGCGCGTCTAATGTATTCCATTCTGCAATTGCCTTGGCAAGATCCTCGGCATTCCGGTCCAACAGGCGTTGCCGGTAAGCCGCCACCTTGGCGTCAATGTTTTCAGCGCCACTGGCGGTCAATGCTTGCTCATATTGATTCACGATATCGTCAATACTGCTTGTGTCCTGCAATTCAGTAATCCTGTCGTTCAAGTCATCCTGTCTTTTTATCGCCTCATCATACGTTTGTTGTGCTGTTTCCTTGGCCTGATACAGCGTTAAATTCAGAAAGGGTGCGTAGCGAATACGAATACTGCGGTTACCATTCGCGATACTGTCAAAACAATAAAAACGATCATCGTAGGTTGTCTCCGTACAAATCACGGGAGGATTGCTGCCGTTCAGCATCACGGTGGGCGTATTGTTCAACAATCCGCCATGGCAATCATTGATCGCTCCCGTCAATGCATCATATTCGATCTTGGCGGCATCTCTTTTATCCTTGGCTTCGTCTCTTTTCTCAACAAGTTCATCTCTTTGCCCGTTTAGATTTTCCAACATCTCATCTTTATCCACCGCGCTTCCTGCCGTATCGCAAAAGTCGGAAATTCCGCTGGTATCACCACCCAAAGCAGCCACCACATTACCCGCATGCACGGCCGCAGCAATTAACGCTACCATGGCGCCAATGGATAAACCCACCGCCACGCCTGACAGCACAATCCCGGCTGCGTAAGCTACAGACGCAACCCAGGCGCCAACGTGCAACCCCAGACTGGCCACAATAGCGGCAATCGCTTTGGCTAACGCAACCGTATTGGAAACCAACCCAACAACAGCCGTGGCAATACCAATACCTGTCAGAACCGCTTGCTGTGTTGCAGCGCTCACCGCGGATTCCGCGTTCTCAACCACCAGGTTGCGCAACGCTTCCACTTCCGCCGCGGCATCCGCCATCATCGCCACCGTATTCACGGAAGAAACCGTCGCCGCAGCAATACCTCGACGCGTATAACTGACATCCAGTTGATCCGGCATTGTAATATCGACAATCTCCGTATCCGTTTCACTGCCAATATCATTTCTATAATCGTCGAGATTTTCAAAAGAGCCGCTGGCAATTAGCGCGTCATACTCTTCCATCATGTCGTAATGCGCCGGTTGGCAACCCATCGCCGTCATCAACGACGGCAGATCGCGAACAAAAACATAATCGTCGTAGTTATAACTGTGCTCCCGGTCCGGCGGCTCCATCTGCGCGGTTTCCCCGGCATTGGCACCGTCAAAACGATTGTTGTTCCCCGAAGCATCGCCAAGCCCCGGTACGGCAACGCCATAGGCAACATTAATAACGGCGCCCCCGCGCAAATAATGCGCATAAGCCGTGTCGACCCCGTCAAGTACCGAGCTGTAAGCAAGCCGCATGGTCTCGCACATATCCAAACCGTTACGAGCGTCAATATCTTCGCGTCCGCTATAACGGCCATGATGCGTGCCTTTATCTTCAATATCGGTATGATCATTATCAGCAGTTTCGTCCCAATGAACCGGCGCATAGGCGTTATACGGCAATGGTAACGGCAACGATGGAACCATCTCATTCGCCGCAAGATCGCGATGCGTATAAGCAATGCTATCTACTACGGTTGTTGCGTTGCGATATACCATATACCTCATCGGCAACACACCGGGCTCGTACATGGTGGTATCCAGATTCAGCGCTTTGGCAGGTAGCCAACCTTTAGCAAGCGTACAGTTTTCGTCGCCTGTGGGAGTTGCTGCCGGGCAAGGCAACCGATGGTGAATCGAAGCAAAACCAATAATCGACTGATCCGCCCAATGCAACGCCTCTTTCTGACCGCTGGCGACATCACTCGGAATCTGCGCACGGAAATATGCGACTCCCGCTATCAACGCGCCGCCCAACAGCAGCAGCAACAATGCAATGGTCAATAAACTGACGCCTTTTTGCCGCCTATTGCCGTTCATGAGGTTTTGCCTGCCGATAAACATGAAAACTCCTCAGCCCCCGGGTATGACCATGGATTGTCGAATCAGATCGTACACCGGCAACAGCAGAACAACGACGATAAAAATAAACAGCACACCGGCCAAAAGAATCACCGCCGGTTTGATAATTTCAGAAAGCGTCGCGATCAAGTGATCAAGACGTTGTCGATATTCCGCCGCCAGATACTCCAGTTGCTCATCCAACGTTCCTGTATCTTCACCCACCGCGATCATCCGCAACGCCAATGGCGGAAAACGTTCGGTCATACGCATCGCGACATTTAAACGCTCGCCGCGCTCAATCACGCCGCGAATATCACCAAGACTTTCCTTGTAATATTCATTTTTGGTGGCGCGCTCAAGGATTTTCAGGCTTTGCACCATATCAAGTCCGGCGCGAATCAGCAGCGCCAAATGTTCTGTTAAAAACGCCATCCCGGAAGTACGCAATAAAATACCGCTGATCGGCAGTCGGTGGCCAATGCTGTAAAGCTGAGTGCGCGCGCTTTTGCTGTACCGGAAAATAAACCATGGTATGGCAATGACCGTCAGCAATATCACGATACTCAACACAAAATTTTCCGATAACCATTCCGAAAATCGGATAACCGCCATCGTCAGCGGCGGCATCTTTGCGTGCAACTGCTTGAAAAGCTCCGAAAGATTGGGAATAACGTAGTAAAGCCAGAAAGCCGCCGCGCCGATAATTGCGGCAAAGACAAATATCGGATAGATCAGTGCCCGCCTGACATTTTGTCCCATCGACGTAATGCGTTCAAGATGAAGGGAGGCTTCCATGAACATCTTGTCCAATGTACCGCTTTCATTGCCGATATCGGCAAGATTGCACACTATTTCCGGAAAAATATCTGAATGTCGCGCAAACGCCTGGCTGACTGTGGCGCCCCCCTCCAACTCTTCGTACAGCAACGTTGCGGCCGATGCCGTTCCAAGCGATGTGCCAAAACGAACTTCAGCCGCAATCGTTCGCAGGCCTTCGATAATCGGAATGCCGCTGCGCAGCATCAAAGACAAATCGCGCAAAAGGCCGCTTAAGTCTTCCGTGGTAACCGTCGGTGAAAACAGGTTTCCGAAAAATCGGAGAATGCTGTTGAGCCAGTTTGGGAAACGATAAAGCGACAACACTACGGCAGTGTGCCTTCGCTCCAGCCAAAGCTGTACCGAAAAATCCCGTTCCACCATGAATTGGGATAGGCCGGATTTGGTTTTTCCGTCCGCAAGCAACAACCGATAATAATAAAGCTGCGCGCTCACCCGGCTACTCCTTCACCGACGACGCGCCTGATTTCGTCGAGCGTCGTTTGTCCATGGCAAACACGCCATTTCGCTTGTTCAAGCAATGTAGTAAACCCATTGCTCATCGCTTTGCCGCGCAGGATTTCCCGCCCGACATTATCCGCAATGCCGTTGGCCAGCGACTGATCGATTTCAAGAATTTCGTACACCGGCAATCGGCCAAGATAACCGCTAAAGCCGCACGCATCGCAACCCGTGCCACGCAGCGATTTTATGTCGCTGCCGCCCAGCCATGTTTTTTCATCATCCGTCAAAACATCTTCCACACTGCAATGCGGACAATTGCGACGCACCAAGCGTTGACTGATAACGGCGATCAGGTTGTCGGCGATCATCTGTGCATCAAGACCGAACGGCCTCAAGCGCGGAACAACGCCAAAAGCGCTGGAAACGTGCAACGTTGACAATACCAAGTGCCCGGTCGCTGCCGCTTCGACAGCTGCAAACGCCGTTTCCTTATCACGAATTTCGCCGATCAGAATCACATCGGGGTCGTGGCGAAGGAAAAAACGAAGCGCGTTGTCAAAATCGTATCCGGCACGACGGTTGACTTCCGTTTGCACCGCGCCAGGCACCCGATATTCAATGGGATCTTCAACGGTCAGCACATTGCTTTCGACCAACGACTGGATTTGCAACGCGGCATGCATGGTCGTACTTTTCCCCGAACCGGTCGGCCCGGTAATCAGAATCATGCCCGACGGTTTGGCAAAAATACGCTCAAGCATTGCAACATCATTTTTCAGAAAGCCCAATTGCTCCAAACCGGACAGTTCGCTGCGCTCGGGCAACAGGCGCAAAACGACATGTTCACCGAATTCGCTGCACAGCACCGAAACACGGACAGCAAACGGCCGGTCAAGAACTGTCGTGTGAAAGCTGCCGTCTTGAGGGCGCCGCTGCTCGGAAATATCCATTTCCGCCATGAGTTTTATGTAAATGATCAGCCGTACCAGCGAAAAAGGAAGCGCCATAATCGGGCGTAAAACACCGTCAATGCGGAAGAACAAATGCAGGCTGGACGCTGACGGCGATAAATGAATATCCGTCGCTCTTTCGTGCACAGCTTTATGCAATAGATAATCAAGAAAATTTTCCGGGCTGTATGCATGGTCAACATCGTCCGCTAGCCGACGTACCTCCAAATCCAGCAGCGACTCAATAGAATGCTGGGCAAAATAAAAAACTTCACGAATGTATTGCGAAACTCTGGTGAACTCTCCCTGCAAAAAACGACATGCCAACCCCGTTCGATGCATTATCATTTCGGCAACATGGGTTTCATCGCTATCGCCAAGCAAGATTTCCAGTTCATTGTCAATCCGCCGGATTGGTAAAAACCCATTCAAAAGGCAAAGCTCCCGATTAACGTGTTTGAACGTATCCGGATCCGGATCAGGGAACTCTTCGCGAGTAAGAAATGGAATGTTTTTTTCAGCGGCCAACTCTTTGGCAACATGGTATTCCTGGACCAGTCCATGCTTTACAAGCAGCGTACCAAACCGCAGTTTTTCCACACTTTGTTTTTGCAATGCATATTGGAATTGCCGTGGCGTCAACAAGCCGCGATCCAGCAAACGCTCGCCAAGACGAACCGAGGCGCCGGATGCTTGATTGATTAAATGATCGGTAAAAACTTTATCGTTCATCGTTGTCTTCATTTATTTGCTGCTGTCCATGAACAAAAGACCGCTCGCAACCGTTATTGTTGCCGGCGCACCAACCCGAAAGCCTGCCGTACTGTATTAAGCTGCTCGGAATCGGGCGTATGATTGGCAAGGCTGTTGAGAATTTTCTTTGCTTCGTCAACACGTCCCGCACGCGCCTCAAGAATAGCCAAATTGATGCCTGCGTTCTCATCGTTGGCTACACGATCCAAAAGCTGGCGATACCATTGCCGCGCTTCATCTTCCTGGCCAGCCGACAACGCATACCAAGCCTTCATCCGCAACAACGTCAAACTCTGTGATGGAAGAAGTTGTGTCATGACTTTAATCTGTGCTTCCGCATCGACAAGATTGTTGTTGCGTATTGCCTCATTGCATCGATATACAAGATTCATCACGACCACTTCATGATCTGTCACCGGGCGAACTGTTGAATCATCTTTTACCGATAGCACCTCTTTTGACAGCAGCCCACTATCCCCCATGTTGATGCTGATCGGCTTCGGCGCACCTGTCGTTTCCGGCACAGTCACTGCCACATCAGAATTTTTTTCCGCCGACGCCGTCATTGCCGTCCTCTCTTCCGCGGCATTGGCAACACTCAAGGAAAATAATCCCACGATAAAAAACAATATGATGTTTGATGTTTTGTTTTTGTTATGACTCATATCATCCTCACTCTCAAAACGATAACCAATTCGCGGCTCGCATGCGCCTTGTTTTCTTCACCAAACACATTGCCTACGATAGGAATATCATTAAGCCCCGGCAAGCCGTTCTTATCCGTTGACTTGTTCTGATCAATCAAACCGCCGATCATAACCATATCGCCATCGCCAAGATTGAGCGTGGTAGTCAATCCTTTGTAATTGATCATGGGCAATGTGACATAGTTACCACCGCCCACTTGGACCAGTTGCAGCGTTTCCGGAATCACTTCGGTTTGCATCGGATGAACCAGCAACTCAATCCGACCATTTTCGTGAATATATGGAATAACACCAACCACAACACCAGAGAAAAGCGCATCCGTTTCCACATCAGCCGTCGTCGTGGATGCGCCGCCACCGGGCACATTGGTGGTGGAGCTGGTTTTCGAGATATAACGAATATTGGTGCCCACACTCAACAACGCCGGCGTTCCGTTTCTGACGCGTACGCTCGGATTCGATAAAACCCGCAATTCTCCGAACGAGCTTAATGCCTTGAGCGTTGCCGAAAAACGGTCATCGCCATAACTAACGCCCAGCCCGCGATCGCCTGCCGGCTGCCCGATAATCTGGGCAGGAATATTGATAATGCGATCTGCCAGACTTCCTCCGGGAAAAACGGACATTCCTTCCTGCAACCGTAACGGGTTGGCGCCATAGATACCGGCAACATTGTTGCGCAATAAAGTCCAATCCACGCCAAACTGATAACCATCATTCAACTGAACGTCTATCAACTGCGCCTCAACTTGCACCTGGCGGCGCAATACATTCTTGTTACGCTCGACCAAACGCCCGATGGCACGCATTTGCGAAGGACGTGCCTTGACATAAAGCGTGCCGGTCAAACGGTTCAAACTATAGGCAACGGGTATTTCCGGCGGAAGTTCTTTTTGGACAATCTTGCCCTCGGCGTCCAATGTCGAAGTGATTTTTGGCATCAATTGCTGACGTTGGTCGTCCACACGCCCATCCGTTTTTCCAAGCACCTGCCGGACGGCGCGCTCCAATTCCTCATAAGGATCGATTTGTTTTGAGGTGTCTCCTCTAATGTTGAAATCGGCGCGCAACGCATCATCGGAGCTGCCCGACGAACCCGAATCACCGGATGAGGAGTTGTTACTGCCAAAAACATCGCCACCGGCAGAAAGATTGATCGACAAGTTGGTATTTAAAAAACCGGCATTGTAAATTCTTTCTTCGAGCATATTGATAACCAGCGCGCCGTTGCGGATATCGCCATGCAAGTCAAAAGCTTCAAGAATATGGTTATACACTTCTCGAGCCGTCACATTCCGCAAATAAAGGCTGGTTTTATTTACTTGTTGAAGCACGAGCGGATCAACGATCAAGTTCATTCCCAACTGATCGGCAAGTGTCCATAACAATTTGCCGATATCCGTATCATACATATTGATGGTCACGATCTTGTTTTCCAACGGATCGTATCGAGGCGGAACAGGTTTGACGGCGACCTCAAAAGCCGCAACGCGCTCCAACTCCGCCCGAAGAGCATCGTAATTTGTCATCAGCTTTTCTGACTCGCCGACAACCGCTTCATTCATTCCGGTGACCGGAATGGGTTCACTCGCTTCCAGCGCATTAAAACTCCGATAAGTACCGCAACTGCTCAGCAGAAATACCGCTATGGCACAACCACCTATCAGTGTATTAAGTGACACTTTCGATACGGAATGCGCCTTGACGCACAAAGAGTTTATTCTCATGTTGCTTCCCCAATTGATCCAATTTTCAATTAATATGCTCTGTTAACCATCCGATAAGTGCATTAGGTGATTCGACTGCCACGACATCATCGTAATTCCATGCTAAAGACTGCAATGGTGATGCAATACAATTATCCGCATTCGCATTTTCCCCATCCAATAAACCGCTCCCGCTATCGTTATCTTTATTCGTATTCGGCACGATCAGCACAAATGCCGGGTGCGTCGAAACGCTTGTGCCGCAGTTGGATGAACCATCCGAATTCACGCCCGCTACGTATATATGGCTGCTGTTTACCGCCGCAGGAATCTGCATCAATGCGGTAATGGCATCGCCCAAATTCATATAATCCGGCGCACCTTCTTCATCGCCGGTGCGTTCCTCCAGAACCGTAATATCATTAGGCGATGCGGCACGATAAACACCGTAAGTCATTCGATTGTTTTCACTCGGCGTCGATCCGATAGAGTAATACGGCACATAACCGATTTCGCCATTCTGACTGCACGCTCCACTTGAGTTGCGATCTTCGTAACCATCGGCATTGAAATCGGGGCAGGGAAGGCGTTTATTGGCCAGTGCGTAATAGCGCAAAGCTTCGCGCACGGCCTCTTCCTCCGCTTGCGCCTGCTGTTGCTGACGAACATCGTCGACGCCCGAAAAAGCAAATTTGGCAAGAAGACTCAATACGCCAATCACCACCAGAACCAATAGCAGTTCCAGAAGACTAAAGCCATACTGTCGCGAGCAAACGCCCGAAACCATTTCATAACCCCTTCTGATCCTTTTCTGTGTCCGCAACAGGCGGTACCCCCAAAGCTCCTTCAGAACCGCCAGCCATAATATTTGGGTTTAAATCACCCTGCATGCCCTGAATTTTTTTCGTGATTTCGAGAATCCGGTTTTGGTCCCGTTCCGGCTTTTTGCTTTCTTCCTCCAACTTTTTAGCCAATACCTGAATTTCCTGAGCGACCCGCAAATTTTGCCGAAGCGTATTAAGATCGATGCCGCCGATTACCGATGTTCCCTGAATATCAACAAGTTCACCAAGTAATCGGTCGAGTTCATCAATATCCGGCGTCTTACCGTTGACAGAAATTTCCTTGAATTTGGCCTGCAATTCTTTTAACCGGGCCATTTTGGTTTCCTGCATTTGCCGTTCCGTCCGTATGGCGGCAGAATCTTTGCTGATCGGCGCTTTTTGTAAATAGCGATCAAGTTCCGGCGAAAGCTGTTGCGTCGGTCGTGGCGGTGTTGTTTTTTGCGTTATAACCTGTGATTCGTTTTTTGTCGGCGAAAGAGCGCCGAGCGCCGCCGGCCGCTCATACACGATAAACAAAATTGCCGCCAGAGCAATAATCACGACAATTAACACCACAATAATCATCGTCTGCAACCTGACCATCGCCACCATCATTTCCTCCCCGATTCCGAATACGTCGATAGTGATTGGGGAACGCTAAAGCTGTATTCTTTTTTGTTCTTGCTGATGACCACATGGTCGTTATTAATTGCCGTTACACGTGAACCATCGCTTAACGATTCCCCTTCTTGAACAAAAACGCCATTGACAATGGCGCGTCGGATATCAGGCGAAACATAAATGAAAGAAACATGATGAAGGTCGCGTATTGGTTTCTGAACAGCAGGTTCTTTAGTCAACATGGCTTCGTTCTGTGTACGATTCACCACAACCGGCGTCGTATAACCGCTGCCAATATAATTCGGTTGCGCCGTACTCTTTGACAACAACTCGGCAAAACGGGAAACGCCAGCGCGCTCATCTCGACGATTGCCGTCGTCGAACACCGGAAAAACATTTTCATTGTTTGCTGCGGCAAATCGGGCAGTCTCTACTTGTTTTGGCACGCTCCGTGCTGACAGCAAATCATCCGGGGCGCTCAGCGAAAAATTACCCGATAATTGCAACCGCTCAATCTCATGCAAAGCCACCTCGGTTTTTCGTAATTCAGCGGCCGTAGTGGAAACACTCCGTCCGTCAGAATACGTCAATGCCGAATAACGCGACTCTTGTTTTAATAAAAAAGCCGCAACAGCAAAAACCGCCATAATGCTGACAAGCAATATCAAAATGCTGATATTTTTCATATGCCCGTTCCTTCATCTTCAGATACAGGCTGCAAACGATACGCAAATGAGCCGTTGCGTCTCATGTTGGCACCGGATATCGAATCAATTGCTTTCGGCGCGAAACCAAGTCCTCTCAATTGCTCGACAAAATCTGCCAGTGGCTTATCGCTACCGCCCACCTGTTCAATCCAGCCCTCAATAACAATATTATTGTTGTCCGGTTGTATTTGTACGCGCAGTATTTTGACATTTTCGCCTGCGGCAAACCGCAAATTGCGCAGGAAACCGTAAGGATCAATGCTGTGTTCCGCTTTGGCAACCAGGCCGATAAAATCCCGTGTTGCGTAAAACTGTTTGCCTTGCCGAATTGCCGTCGCTTTCCCTTGCAGATTTTGTGCAATCTTCTGCGCTTCGGATGCATTTTGTCCAACCTGCACCGATATGGCTCTGGCTTGCAACAATGACATCAAGCCCCAGACAAAAAGTCCTGCGGCGATAACACCGATACAACAAGCGATCCGCATCAGATTTTTTTCGGCAAAATAACTTGCCTTACCCGATATTGGGTTAGCGGCAAGCTTTTCTGAAAAACGGGCGCGTAACGCTGAAAGCGATGCGTAAATTTGGCCGCCACCCTTTTTTGTATACATCTCTGCGGCGACAACGGATACTTTGGTGTCTGTGGCTTCCTGAAAAATTTTAGCCAGCGCCGCCTCTTCGCCGGAAGACACGGCGCCAAGAGAATACCAACCCCATTTCAGCAGCCGTCCTGCTCCTTCCTCCTGGTGTTTTTTGACGCGTTCTGCCAATGTCCTGGCGGCAATATGCAAATCGTCCTCGCTGTCGCTCAACGCCAGAACCGAAAAATAATCCATCGTTTTCTTCTGGCGGAGAAGAAGTGAAAACCTTCTGCCCGAATGAAAAACCACGCCCTCATTCTCGCGCGAAAGCAGGTCATACATTAACGTCGTTTGGGGTATCAGCAAACAGTGTTCTTTTTGCGCATGTACCCAGGATTGCATATTCTGCCAAAGATTCATCGGCACAGCCGTATATAAAACCTGATATCCGCCGTCGGTCTGCACGCCGTGGTGAATAAGGATTTTGACTTCGCCGTCAATCAGACCGTCATCGCGCAATCGCCGGCCGATCAATGACCCCGCATAACTGGATTTATTGTTGACCGTTGAAACACCGCTGATGGCGCCGTCAAAATCGGTCAACACATAAACCGGCGATTCGATTTTCGGATAATCCCGCAATGGAATAGCTTGCCTCTTTTCAAACAAGCTCCATTTCCCATCCGCATGGAGAAGTATCGCGTTATCCATTTCATCCCCCTGTCCGAAATACCGCCGTACCGCGAGCGGTCAGCAACAATGGCGTGTTGGGACGATCGGAAATGTTGAACAACCCTTCGTCGCCGCGCGTGACCGAAATATCAAATTCCTCGATATTGAATAATCGATCCCCGGTACGCGCAACCGACAATAAAAGCTCATTGGCTTCGTGACGCGTGATTTGTGCCTGCTTCAGATTGATCCGACGCTCGGCCCAGCCGTCCGGCGATAATCCGTGTGATGTCGCCGAACGCATCATTTGTTGCGCCTTCTCATTGAACAAGGCAACGTCTCTTGCTTCTTCTTCTTTCCAGAGCGCTTCCTGATGTGTTTGTCGGCTGACCGCTGCATTGACCTGGCTTTGCCTGAGATTCTGCCGGGCATAAACGAGAAACGCTGTCGCCAAAAATAAAAGTATTAACATGCCGACCGCAAACAGCAGTCTTTTTTTTCGCTGTGTCTGCCACTGATTTGAAAAAGATTGTGCGTTCATTGATCCATTACCCATTGCGCTGTCAAAAGAACGATACGGTCTTCATCACGGCCGCTGCCTTGCCCGTCCGCTGTTTGGTATGCGGCATCGTTCATGGCATAAGTATTATTGGCGCTCCATTCGCGCCCCGGTTGCTGGCTCGAAGGCTCCTCCGAGTTCAACCGATCATCTTGTTGCCGAAACCGACCCTCAAGCGCGTCGGCCTTGCCATCAACCAGCTGATCCAGATAACGCGCCAGATCCGGCGTCAACCCGCGTAAAACCATAACATTGCCCGCTCCGCTGATCGTCGAGGGCGGATTCCACTGAAAACAAACCTGCAATTCGGTAGCATTACCGTTGCTGTCGGTATAAACATAACGATCTTCCATGCTCTCAGCGCGTCCCGGCGGCATCCGAATACCTATTTGCCTCATGAGATCCCGCAAATCCTGATTGGCAAGATTGCGATCGTCCACACCGACCGAGTTTTTCGGATACCCTTGCCCGTGGCAAATCTTCAAACCGGTATTGCTGTAATTTTCCGGCAATCCGGCAATCGTGCTGAAAGTACCGCCACGACCATCAGAGCCGCCGCCAATCACCGCCTCTTTTCCGTTCACCATATAAGTCGGCGCGATTTGGCTGTCACCGAGTACCACGCCGGCACGCTGAAAATATTCGTCGTAGCCTTTTTTCCACTCAAAAACAAATTTATTTGCAATCTTGTGGTACTCGGCATTGCGCTGCACATCTTTTCCGACCGTGACCATCGCACCAAGCACCAACCCGATCAGAACCAGAACAAAAGCCATTTCCAGCAACGTAAACCCGGTCTGTTTGACCATAAACAGTTTTCGATCTGCTCTCATGCTTGCCGGCTCCCTATTGATTCATCTTGTAAATGGCCACGACTGTCTGCACCTGATCCTCATCCCGTTCGCGTCCCATCGTCGTCGCCGTACCGGTAGCACCATCATATTCAACAGTATTATTGGTATCCCATTCGACACCGGCTACATTGTGTGTCGTATTGCTGACGCCTTGTTGACGAAACATTCCTTCGCGCGCATCCGGCTTACCGTCGATCATTTGATCCAGTGAACGCGCCAAATCCGGGATCAACCCGGTAATTACCATCACATTACCGGCACCTTCCGGCATTTCCGGATTGTTCCATTGGAAGCAAACCTGTACTTCCTGTGGGTTACCGTTGGTGTCGAGATACACATAGCGGTCTTCACGCCCTTCAGCGCGCCCCGGAGGCATCCGCACACCGGCTTTTTGCATCAAATTACGCAAATCAAACTCCGTATTCGTTTGCATCGTTCGTGTCATTTTCGGCCCAACAGCGCCGTGACAAATCGCCGGCGGCGCTGTTACACTGAGCATATTTTGCCCGGATACGACACCATCCGCGGCAACCGCTGTGTTGTAATTGGCGCCATTGACCATGTAACGCGGCTCTTGCTGCATATCGCCGAGCGGATAACCGGTACGTTGCACATAAGCGTTATAACTGACCGCCCACTGATCGATAAATTTCTGCTTGATCTTGGCGTATTCAGCATTACGCTGAACATCCTTACCGATAGAAACTGCGCCAAGGATCAATCCAATGATGACCAGCACCACAGCCATTTCAACTAATGTAAAACCACGACTCTTCCGCAATTTATTCTCCGCAAAGATTTTCATAACCAACTCCAGACACAAAAGTTAATAAACGTGATAAGCGCATTAAAGATGAAACGCCATCCTTTTTCAGAAAGCGCCCGCCGCCATCGAGTGAAACCATGAGTAAAGTGACGCGGCGGATCGACAGTAAAATCACATTGCCGTAGAACGGTTTTTGAATGCCCTGTCTCGTTGCCATCCACTCCACTTTCAATTTAACAACCACACCGATAGCAGCACTTTTTGTAAAGTTACAAAAACAAGCCTTAATAATCCATACTTTCAAGGTCATTAAAAATATGTAGAAATACAGCATATCCGATTGTTTTATAAATAAAATTACAAAACACATACCGCTTACTTGCCATTAATGTTTTGTTAATTTTCTTGAGCAAAAAAGAGGTGCCCAAAAACAAACGCTTTTACGATATGGGCCGTAACAGCTTTTCGGATATCGACCAACGACCAAGCAAGCCGTTGTAGTGCTGTCACATTAATTAATGCGCCCCATAACGGCCATGACTTTGCCGCACAAGAAAAGCCTGCCGTAAAATAAAATATTTGCTTTATCGCAAACACTTGAACCTCTACGATTTATTCATCAAACAATTCAGAAAATACTGGTCGGCGCATTTCTTGCCGAGCATACGCATGCCGTTTTTTCTCGGATTCCGAAAAACGCACAGCCCAAATTCGAGGGTGATCACCAGCAGACGATTTAAAATATCCGGCTGTATGCCTTCGCAAGCTACCTATAGTGAAGTGATGAATTTCCGGCGGAAAGCCTTCTGGCGTTTGCGTCATGCCCTGATGAACGCCGGGATAATGGGCAAGACAGTAAACGCAAAACATGCCGAGGTCGGCCAACCGATGAAAATTCACCTGATCGCTGTCTTTTAATTTCTCGGCTTTACCTCACCAGTTCTTCTTTTTTGTGAGGATAATCGTCGATCAGTATGAAGCGCTCCAGGTTGGAGTGTTCGTCTTCAATTAAAGCTTGACTGAGCTATCGGTAATAGTCCTTGTTTTGTACCTTGACGATATGCAACGCAATATCGATCACATCGCCATCGGCATTTCATTGCCGCGTTCCAAATTTTTATCGCACTTTGCACGATAAAAACATTATCGCTCCCTAAATCATGGCAACAACGCTTCGACAAATTCCCTGGCGTTAAACGGTTGCAAGTCGTCAATGCCTTCACCGACGCCGATGAATTTCACCGGCACCGGATGCTCGCGGGCAATGGCCGCCAAAACGCCCCCTTTGGCGCTACCGTCGAGTTTCGTAACAATCAGGCCGGTCAAACCTACCGCCGCGTCAAACGCCTTGACCTGCGCCAACGCATTTTGCCCGGTATTGGCGTCGATCACGAGAAAAACTTCATGCGGCGCGCCTTCCTGAGCGCGGCCGATCACCCGCTTGATTTTTTCCAGCTCTTTCATCAAATGCGCCTGCGACGGCAAACGCCCGGCCGTATCGGCCAGCATTACATCCATATTGCGGGCACGCGCCGCCTGAATCGCATCAAACATCACCGCCGCCGGATCGCCGCCCTGTTGGGCAATCACCGCCACATTATTGCGCTCGCCCCAGACGCTTAATTGCTCGCCGGCGGCCGCGCGAAAAGTATCGCCGGCGGCCAACAGCACTTTCAGCCCCTCCGTTTGCCAACGCTTGGTCAGCTTGCCGATCGACGTGGTTTTACCCGCGCCGTTGACACCGGCGAGCATCACCACGCACGGCTTTGCTTCCGGCAATTCGGCACCGACTTCCAGCGGTTTCAACAAATCGCCGAGCGCTTCGCGCAACAGTACTTTCACGTCGGCATCCGCGCCCGCTTCACGGTAACGCCGCCGCAAGTCATCAAGCAAAAAGACCGTCGCCGCCACACCGACGTCCGCGGTCAAAAGCACCGTTTCCAATGTTTCCAGCGCTTCGTCGTCGAGTTTACGCGCAGAAAAAACCTGTGCCAGCGGCATCGTCAACTTCTGCCGCGACAGCGATAAACCTGCGCTCAGCCGTTCGCGCCACGAGCGTTTCGGCTTTTCCAATGATGCGGCGGCAGCGCTTTCCGGCACACTTTCAGCAACGCGCGCTTCAACGGGCTCCTCCGCCTCCGGCAACGCCTTTGCCTGATCTTCGGTCAATGTTTCGCTTTTGCGCTTGAAAAAATTGAACATAACGCCATACCAAAATTAAACCAAGGCGCATTGTACCGGTTGCCGATGTGTTGCGGCATGCGGATAATGCCGTGATGCGACGTATCGGCAAATCATCATTGCGCATTATCGGCGGAACATGGCGCGGACGCACGATCCGCTTTCCGGTTTTATCCGGCGTGCGCCCGACGCCGGACCGCGTGCGTGAAACGCTGTTCAACTGGCTCGGGCAAGACCTTACCGGCTGGCAAACGCTCGAACCTTACGCGGGCAGCGGCATCCTGTCGCTGGAAGCATTGTCACGCGGCGCGGCATTGGCGGTGGCATGGGATATCGACAAGCGATCTATGCAAGCGCTTACTTCGACATCAATCCTATTAAAAACAAAATATATGGAAGCGCATAGCCAGAACGCGCAAGCCGCGCTCGCTCAGGAAAAACGCCGGTTCGACCTTATTTTTCTTGATCCGCCGTTTCAGGAAAACCCGTGGCCGTGGCTTTTTGGCGCTTGCGCGCCGCTGCTCAAGCCAACCGGCTATCTTTATGCGGAAGCAGGCATGGCGCTTACGCCGCCCGCGCCGTTTTCCGCGTATCGGCACGGAAAAGCCGGGCAGGTTCATTATCATCTGTTTTGCTTTTCTGCCGAAGAAAACGATTAGCTTATAATACCTGCCCGTTTTATAAAACGATTGCGAGCATGCCATGCGCTCACACAAAAAATTAACCGCCGTTTATCCCGGCACTTTTGACCCGTTCACACGCGGACATCAGGACGTTGTCAAACGCGCCGCGCACCTTTTCGATAATGTCATTGTCGCGGTTGCCGAAAGCACCCATAAAAAACCGTTATTCAGCCGCGATGAGCGCGTTGAAATGGGCGCTTTGATTTTCAAAAACCTGAATAACGTTGAAGTGAAAGGCTTTTCCACACTGCTTGCGCATTTCGTTCATGAACAAAATGCGCAGGTGCTGGTACGCGGTTTGCGCGCTGTTTCCGATTTTGAATATGAATTTCAAATGGCCGGCATGAACCGGCGGCTTGCTCCCGAATTCGAAACCGTCTTTTTGATGCCTGCCGACGAATTCATGTTTATATCATCGACGATGGTACGCGAAATCGCCCGCTTCGGCGGCGACGTTTCGCGTTTTGTCGACCCTATCGTCAAAGAACGGTTGCAACGACGTCTGGAAAAAAAATAAACTCTGCGCTAAGATTTGCGGCTCTCGACGCGCTTACTCAAGTAAGCTGCTCGTCGTCTGCTTTATTGAACTACTCCGGAAAGGGAAAATTGTGGCTCTTTTGATTACCGAAGATTGTATTAACTGCGATGTGTGCGAGCCGGAATGCCCGAACAACGCCATTACGCAAGGCGAAGAAATTTACGAAATAAACTCCGATAAATGCACCGAATGCGTCGGCCATTACGATACGCCGCAATGCCAGGATGTTTGCCCGGTTGACTGCATTGTGGTCGATCCGAATCACGAAGAAACACGCGAAGAGCTGCAAAAAAAATACGACTCCATGTACGACTGATCCCGCGAAACACCCGCTTTGGAAAACATCACGAGCGGCTAGGAAAAGCATCGCGCCCCTTGAGCCTTTTGCCCCATGTCCCTTTTTCTTACCATCGCCATCGTTCACTTCATGGCTTTGGTCAGCCCGGGGCCTGATTTTTTATTCGTCTCACAAACCACAATCAGCCGACCGCGACGAGACGCCCTATGGGGCGTTGCCGGAATCACGCTTGGCGTCGTGATCTGGGCCATGCTCGCCCTGCTGGGCTGGCATATCGTGCTGGAAAAAATGACCTGGCTGCGCCGAACGCTCATCGTTTGCGGCGGCTTGTACCTGTGCTGGATGGGTTGGCAATTATTGCGCTCGGCGTGGCGCAATAATAATGCAAGCACCGACGCCGCAAACAAAACCGCTCCCGCTTTCGCCGCGCCGCATACTTTTCTGCGCGGGCTGTTGACCAACCTGGCCAACCCGAAAGCACTGGTCTATTTCGGCAGCGTGTTCTCGCTTTTCGTCAATAGCGATATGGATATCGCCTTCCGTATTTCATTATTGGCCTTGATCGCCATTGAGACCGCCGCCTGGTTCACCTTTGTTGCGCTGGTATTCGCGACGCCATTTATACGCGCTCGCTACCAACAGCTAAAACGCGGCATCGACGCGGCAACAGGCGCGCTGTTTTTCGGCTTTGGCGTATTT
>QMCD01001290.1_pt1 | contig 40422 bp, 33 predicted proteins | sample 1821841 | NCBI WGS metagenome assembly QMCD01 (sample SAMN01991225, study PRJNA193472) | Termite gut metagenome, whole genome shotgun sequencing project. | isolation source: worker | host: Macrotermes natalensis
CAATTGAACGCCCATGTTCAAGGTCTCGACAATGTTTATCAGCAATTGAACGCCCATGTTCAAGGTCTCGACAATGTTTATCAGCAATTGAACGCCCATGTTCAAGGTCTCGACAATATTAATCAATAATTGAACGCCCGTGTTCAAGGTCTCAACAATGTTAATCAACAATTGAACGCCCATGTTCAAAGTCTCAACAATATGCTTTAATTGGATAGATAAACAGGCTTATCCGCTTAATGCCGGTGAATATGAGTTCGGGATAAAAAAATATTGCTGTCCGGTAAAAAAATGGGCTATTACAGAATACATTAATTTATTACAAACGGTCTTATTTGAGATTATAATTTGCCAGTCTGTAATGAATTTGAATGTATTCTATTGTAATTTCATAGTGTTGTAAAAGCAAACTCCTCTTTATGGAAATACTTCTAAAGAACAATATAATAACGAATTATAAAGATGTTCTCATTTTTTACCGGACAGTAATATTAAATATTTCAAAAACATAAGACAATTTTTGAAAGAATAGACATCTTCATTCATTCCTCTCCCACAAAAAAGCTGCCCTATTTTTTGAGGCAGCTACAGTATTAAATTAATCCTTTCTACCGATTGCTCAATTTATCACTCAACATCCGTATGCGGATATTATGAATGATTTTCTTGGTATATAGAGGAAAATCAGCTTTCATCATCCAATCGTAATACGATGGTTCTTTGGCAAAGACAATCTCTACGGCAATACCTTTATATTTTCCAAAATTAAACACTTCGATATCTTTTTTATCAAAAACAATATGTCCTGCAAAATCAACATTGCGGTCGCTGGTAGAAAATGCAGAAAGCACTTCCACATCATTTTTGATAGGAGTATATTCCCTGTCATTTTCGTCCACCATAACCGTACCTTCATATTTGCTCAATTGAGCTTCTAAAATTCGGAAAGTCGCAATAGTGTCAGCTTCGGCAGAATGTGCATCCACTAATTCTTTTCCACAATAAAATTTGTACGCTGCCCGCAGATTACGAGGTTCCATCTTATGGAAAATATTTTGTACATCAACTACCCGTACACCACGTAAATCCAAGTCCATGTCAATACGCAAAAATTCTTCCACCAACAGGGGTATATCGAATTTTTGCAGATTGTATCCTGCCAAATCGCATCCTTTCAAAAAATCACGGATAGAAGGAGCCAGTTCAGCAAATGTGGGCTTATCGGCAACATCTTTGTCGTAAATACCATGCAATTCGGATACTATTTCGGGAATGTGCATTTGCGGATTAATCAATTCTGTTCGTAATAATTCCGTATTGTCGGGCATGACTTTCAGCATGGAAATTTCGACAATTTTATCGGTTCCTATATTCAATCCGGTGGATTCTATATCAAAAAATACGATAGGTTTGGTTAGATTCAATTTCATTGATTTCTTTTTCTTATAAATATTAAATACTATATTTTGGGCGTAATAATACGCAATGATTTCGGTATTACTTTTATTTCGAGTTTTGTTTGCCGTTCAATCGGGTCGCCGTCAATATGAAAAGGCTGAGGAATTTCATCCTTTGTATAAATACTACATTCCGAAAGACGGTAAATATGAAAGTCCCATTTGTCTTTATGTATATTGCCTGTCAAAAGGGCGGTTGTACTAAAGGGCAAAACAAAGAAATTGGGTTTTTTTATTAAACAAATATCCACACAACCATCTTCCATTGAAGCCTCAGGAGACACTTTTACGTTAAATCCCCATTGCGAAGAATTGGCAATGCTCACCAGCATAACCGTATGTTCCTGTTTTGTTTTGCCTTTTTCTTCTACATAATAGGTTTGCTGTTTGTATGAAGTGAAACTTTTCATTACGTGATTTACATAGGGAAAAAATCCACGGCGGGACGAACGGTCAAATAATTCGGCAATGAGTCCGTCAAAGCCCATCCCTGCAATACTAATGCAGGTTTTATCATTGATAGTGATTGTATCAATTTCCCGTGTATCACATTCGTTAATCATTTCAATAGCCTTGGAAATACGGGTCGGAACACGCAAATGATGCGCCAAACCGTTCCCCGAACCGGTAGGGATAAATCCTAACGTAATGTCTTTTCCAACCAAAGCCCGTGCGATTTCATTAATCGTTCCATCTCCACCAACAGCAATAACAATATCCACATTATTATCAACAGCCTGCATCGCCAGCACATGACCATGCCCACGGTAACGAGTCAATTGCAATTGATAATCGTATTGGTCAGAGTCCAAATACTTCCTCAGCAGCCGGGCGACTTTTTTAAAATGACCGATTCCAGCGCGAGGATTAATAATAAATACGATTTTCTTTTGGGACATGTTCTGCTACCGAGCTAATTTTTAATTAAACAAAGATAGTAATTTTATGCGTATCTTGAATGAGTAAAAATAAAAAACTAATTTCTTCCCATCTTTCAAAATTCAGATTTTATTAAAACTCTTTTATATGGTTTTCAACATAAAATAAAGTAATTTGCGTTTTTATTGATAAATATACTTTAAAGTAAAATGGAACAATTTATCTGTAAATCAATAGACGAACTTTCTGTTATTGCACGTGCTTTGCTGGAAAAACATAAAAAAAAGCGTATTTTCTTGTTACGTGGAGCTATGGGAGCAGGAAAAACAACTTTTATGCAAGCGGTTGCCAAAGAATTACAAAGTAAAGATATTGTCTCAAGTCCTACATTTGCTATTGTAAATCAATATGAAACTCTCTCAGGGAATCTTATTTATCATTTTGATTTTTATCGGATTAAAAACCTGAAAGAAGCTATAGATATTGGTTTTGACGAATATTTGTACAGCGGAGAATATTGTTTTATCGAATGGGCTGAAAATGTAGAAGAATTGCTTCCCGATGATGCAATTAATATTTCCATTTTCGTAGATGAATATAATCATTCTCGAACATTTTCATTTTAAAGACTGTTAAATTAAAGATTTAATTGTATTTTTGTACCATTCACTAAAAAACACCATTATGATTAATGTATTAGAGACTAATAATTCCATTGCAAATAATTTTTTGGCAGAACTACGAGATGTCAAAATTCAAAAAGACAGCATGCGATTCCGTAAGAATCTGGAACGCTTGGGAGAAATAATGGCTTATGAAATAAGCAAAACACTTCCATTTCAAGAGCAAGAGATTATCTCTCCATTGGGTTCGGTTAACAGTTTTCTTTTGAATAAAAAAGTTGTCTTGGCGACTATTATGCGTGCTGGACTTGCTTTTCATCAAGGTTTCCTAAATTATTTTGACAGAGCGGAATCTGCTTTTATTTCGGCATATCGAAAGTATGAAAAAGACGGTTCTTTTGAGATACAGCTTGATTACATATCTTCCCCTGATTTGACAGATAAAATACTGATATTAGTTGATCCAATGATTGCCACCGGCAATTCTGTTATGTTATCTTTGAAAGGATTACGAAGTGCTTATGGAGAACCTTCCAAAATTCACATTGCTTCTATTATTTCAAGCACAATAGGAATTGATTTTCTTAAAACACGATTACCCATTGATGTGGATATTTGGACAATGGCTGTTGACCTCGAATTGACAGCACAATCTTATATTGTTCCAGGATTAGGTGATGCAGGAGATTTAGCTTACGGAGAAAAGTAAGAAATAAATGTTAGTGGACGATTTAAAAAAATATTCCCTTGTTCTTGCCTCGCAATCTCCCAGAAGGAAAGAGTTGTTGGAAGGAATGAAATTGCAATTTATTGTAGAAAAACCAATAACAGAAGAGAAAAAACCATCTAATCTTACTCCTGCCCGATTGGCAGAGCATCTTTCAAATCAAAAAGCAGAAGCTATCTCTTCATCATATAATTTGGAAAATGCAATTATCATTGGTGGAGACACGATTGTTTGCATAGACGATTTGGTGTTAGGAAAACCTAAGAATGAAGACGATGCCAAAATTATGCTTAAACAATTATCGGGCAAAAAGCATACTGTTATCAGCGGATTGTGTTTATTGCACAAAGAAAAAACAATTTGTTGCCATGATCTTACTGACGTTTATTTTAAGGATTTATCTACTGATGAAATTGAATATTATGTTTCCAATTATAAACCATTCGATAAAGCCGGGGCTTATGGAATTCAGGAATGGATAGGATATACGGCAATCAACAGAATCGAAGGCTCTTATTATAATGTCATGGGTTTGCCAACACATTTGCTGTGGAAAATGTTGGAAGAAATATTGAAATAATTAAAAATAATATTTTTGTTCTATCACTTTATAAAAATGTTTTGATGAAAAATATTGCTCTCTTCGCTTCCGGGAACGGATCCAATGTTCAACGTATTGCTGAATATTTTGCTAACTCTAAAACAATAAAGATTTCGTTGATTATATCCAATAAATCGGATGCCTATGTATTGGAACGGGCAAAAAACCTGGGTATTGATTCGTTATTAATAGACCGGAATATGTTTTACGAGACAGATTTTGTAATAAAAACTCTTCAAAATTTGCATATTGACCTTATTGTGCTGGCGGGGTTTTTATGGCTGATACCGGAAAATTTAATAGATGCATTTCCCGAAAAAATTATCAATATACACCCGGCATTATTGCCAAAATATGGCGGAAAAGGAATGTACGGGATGCATGTCCATAAAGCAGTAGTGACAAATAAAGAATTATGTTCAGGAATTACCATTCATTATGTAAATTCAGAATATGATGAAGGAGCTATTATTTTGCAGGAAAAATGTGAACTGTCGGCAAACGACACTCCAGAGACTGTTGCAGGGAAGGTTCATGCTTTGGAATACATGTATTATCCTGTGGTGATTGAAGAATTATTAAGAAATCAACATTAGACTCTCCTGCGGAAAATAAATTGATAGCGTATTAACCAATATGCTACTGTAAAAAGCAGACAATTTATTTTGTTTTTTCCCGGAAATAGAAATTGATTATGTGTTACAATATGTTCAACATCTGTTTTGAAAGTTATTACACTTGTAGTAAGTCTGCCAATAACTGTTTTGAATCTTGCGTCGGGAGATGCAACTTTGCCACTGACTGATTTGGCTTTTTCGGAAGATTATTTGCCTGTCATTTTTGTGTTTTTAGTGGATTATTAAGGCAAAGACAGGGTGTTTGTACTTCTCTTACCTGTGTTCATGTTTATTTCTTTTACAAATTGGCTCAAGATACAAACAACAATGTTCATCAATTAGTATATTTTGTTCAAAGTCTAAACATTTTTGTTGAGAAATTAAACAATTATGTTCAAGTTCTCGACAATGTTAATCAACAATTGAACGCCCATGTTCAAGGTCTCGACAATGTTAATCAACAATTGAACGCCCATGTTCAAGGTCTCGACAATGTTAATCAATAATTGAACGCCCATGTTCAAGGTCTCGACAATGTTAATCAACAATTGAACGCCTATGTTCAAGGTCTCAACAATGTTAATCAACAATTGAACGCCCATGTTCAAGGTCTCGACAATATGCTTTGCTTAGATAGATAAACAGGCTTACCGAACTAAGCTACACTATTAATTATCTTCCACAGGAGTCTAATGTTGCTTTGTTGTTTATTCGGAGCATCATGGCATTTTACTATATTTATGTTCTGAATGCAGGTATGGAATTTTTTTTATTCGTATGTGTTAGATTTCAAAAGAAAATTATCTACATTTGCAAATATATTACATAATAATTAATAGAACCAACAAATGAACACTAAAAATCTTTTTTTAACCCTGTTGTTATTAACAATCTTTCCGTTAAATTTTTATGCCCGGACATCGGCTTTGGACAGTTTACTGAACTTCATCCCTCTGGCAAAAGATAATATTGATAAAACCTATCTTTATGAAGCCGTTGCCGATCAATATAATTTTATCGGAAATACAGAAAAAGCAAAAGAATATCATTTGAAACAAAGAGATTTAAGTGAAAAATTGAATTATCTTGTAGGAGTTTGGAGGGGAACTGTTGGATATTGCGATATACTTTCCTGGACGGGAAAATATGATTCGGTATTAATGCTTTACAAAGAGATAGCTCCAAGAATAGAAGCGTCCGGCGATAAGCTGTTGATGATTAAGCTGACGGGCAATATGGGGGAAGCTTACTATAATAAGGGTTTCTTTGAATTAGCCATTGATTATTATTTAAAGGCTTTAAGAGAGCTGGAAAAAATGGATAAGGCGGAGGGAATAGAGGGGATAGCAATATACAATTCTTCGTTACATCGAACGTATAGTCTTTTGGGCTTGTACGACAAAGCGCTTATTCATGCGGAAAAAGCGGTAGAGGCAGCAAAAGAATGCAATTACATGCGCTACAACGCTTGTCTCGCCCGGCTTGGACAGAATCATTGTATATTAGGAAATTACGATACAGCAGAAAAAATTCTGCTTAAAGTAGTAGAATTAACAGATAGCGAGCCGGATATGTTTGCAAGAGGGATAGCATTAACCGGATTGGCAAGAGTATACTTTGATAAAAAAGATTATGACAAAGCGGAAAAATACAGCCTTGAAAATTTGGAAATTTGCATGATGACCGATTATAGCTCTGTCACAGCCTCGTCCTTGTTTCTTTTGGGACAAATAAAATTCCAACAGAAAGATTTCAAAAAATCAGAAGAATATGCACTGCAAGCTTTGGAAATAGCCACGCGTGATTCTATGTATATTGATATCCATGATTGTTTGAATTTGCTTGCAGATATTGATATTGTAAACGGAAATTTTTCCGCTATGTTTGAAAAAAGAAATCAGGCCGATTCTATTTATCGTATTGTGATAAACGATAGAGTGCATCAAGCTTCCGAAGAGCTGTCGGTAAAATACGAAACTGAGAAGAAAGATATTCAAATAGCGGCGCTTGCAAAGGAAAAACGCTTATATATTTTATTAATGGTTGCCGGTTGTATCCTTGCATTGCTTATTCTGGGAATTTTGCTTTACCGGAATCGTCTTCACCGCAGGCAAAAACAACTTCTGGCAGCACACGTTGCCCTCGAAAGTGAAACCGCCGAACGTTCACGCCTTGCCAAAGATTTGCATGATGGTCTGGGAGGAATGCTGTCGCTTGTTAAGATTAACCTCAGCGATATGAAAGGCATGAAAGTTATAGAGCAGGCAGACGGCGAACATTTCAATAAAGCATTGGATATGCTTGACAATTCTATTATCGAACTTCGTAGAGTTGCTCACCATATTATGCCGGAATCCTTACTGAGAAATGGTTTGAAAACTTCTTTGGAAGATTTTTCCGCTGCTGTTCCGGGTGCCGAATTTCATTTCTTCGGAGAAGAAAAACGGCTTGATAAGAATCTCGAAATAATGCTGTATCGTTCCGCTCATGAACTGGTGAACAATGCCCTTAAACATTCCGGTGCTTCGCATATTCTGATACAAATTGTGCAGGAGACGAATAGAATTGCGCTCACCGTACAAGATAACGGCTGTGGTTTTGAACCATCGGACGAGTTGAAGGGAATGGGATTATCCAATATTCGCAACCGCGTTGCTGCATATAACGGCAGCATTATGGTAGACTCAAAACCGGGGAAGGGAACCGAAATTAGTATAGAAATGAAAATTGATAATAGCGCTTCTCATGCAAAAGAGTAATTCTCCATTAATTCGTGTTGCGATAGTTGATGATCATAAAATCATAACAGAAGGTTTGGCACATTTGGTTGAGGAGTCTAAAATGACTGCGATTGCCGGCTTGGCATATAATGTGGCGGAATGTATGAACCTGTTGGAAAAAGAATTGCCGGATGTACTGCTCCTTGATATTGCCTTGCCGGATGGAAACGGCATTAATTTATGTGCAGAGATTAAAGAAAAATATCCTCAGCTTAAAGTGTTAATGCTTACGGTTTATGGCGAAATCTCCACCATTAGTCGTGCTATGGATGCCGGCGCCGACGGTTATATATTAAAAAACGCCATGCCTGAGGAGTTGTTAGAAGGAATTATTACAGTAGCTTCCGGGGAAAAGTTTTTATGTGAAATTTCCGAAAAAACACTCAATACTATCAGGAACAATTTTATGAAACTCACCCGTCGTGAAATGGAACTGCTGGAACTTATTGTTGAGGGGTACACTCTTCCCGAATTAGCCGACAGGATGTGTTTGGGTATTCAAACTATCCGCAGTTATCGCAAAAATTTGAATATTAAATTAGATGCACACAATACAGCACAACTAATCAAAAATGCAAAAGCATTGAATTTGGTATAAACTTGTACAGGTATACTTTTCTTTTCATTCCCTGCAATACGGATAGCGTACTTTTGTTGGAATACTATTTTGATTGAAATAATCTTCCCTGAAATGTATTTCTTTCGGCAAGTCTTTTTTCTATTTTTTGAAGAATTTGGTCGTTTCGGATTAAACCCCAAAGAGAATGCTCTAAAAATCGAGGAGGGACCTCGCCGGCAAAACGCTCAATAATCAAATGGGGACTTAGTTTTTCGAGAAAATCAATTATAAACTCAGTATATTCCAGCAGGGAAAAAGAGTGGAATAATTCAGGCTTTTCATTGAATAAAACAGCCATGGGTGTATCTTTAATTATTTGTAATTGATGAAACTTGATAGTATCCAAAGGCAGTTCGGAAATAATTTGTGCCCATTGCATCCAATCGGAAAAGGTTTCGTTAGGTAATCCGAAAATAAAATGTGCTCCGGTATGTATTCCTGCGCGATGTGTTTTCTCTATCGCTTCAACTGCCTTACCAAAGTTGTGTCCGCGATTGATAAGTTTCAAGGTTTCGTTGTTACAACTTTCTATACCGTATTCAATGATAATATAGTATTTTTCAGCCAGCTTAGAAAAGTATTCCAGTTTTTCATCATCTATGCAATCAGGACGTGTACCAATAACTAATCCTATGATTCTTTCCTGTTCAAGAGCTTGGCTGTAAATTCTCTTCAAGTTTTCCAAAGGTGCGTGTGTGTTGGAAAACGCTTGGAAATAAGCCAAGAAATGGCTCGAACGGCGATAACGTTTTTCATGGAATTCAATACCTTCTTCTATTTGCTGTGCAATACTTTTTTGAGGATTGCAGTACGAAGGATTGAACGCCTGATTATTGCAATAGGTACATCCGCCCCAGGAAATGCTTCCGTCTCTGTTTGGACAAGTAAACCCGGCATCAATAGTTACTTTTTGAACTCTTTCGCCCAATATGCGCTTAAAATAATTGGAATAAGCATTAAAACGACGATTGTGTCCCCAAATATATTGAGGCTGATTTGCTGATTTATTGTTTTGATGAATATTCAAAAATTTAAAAAGCTTTATTGTTATTCGTTCACTTTCTCTTTTAATGAATGAAAACCTTCGCCCAAAGTTTCTTTCGTTTCTACAACGGTCAGAAAAGCATTCGGATCTATCTCATGAACATATCTTTGCAATAAAATCAATTCTTTACGGTCAATAACAGTATAGATAATCTTCTTTTCGACACCATTATACATTCCTTGTCCTTGCAGATAAGTACCGCCTCTGCCCATTTCATTAATGATTTTATTGCGTATTTCTTCGTATTTATCCGAAATAATATAAACTGCCTTTTCCGAAGCAATTCCTTCTATCATCATATCGACTATTTTTCCGGTAATAAAAATCGTTACCCATGAATACAACGGAATCCGCCAATCTTGAAATGCTATCAAACCGACTAAAACAATGCTTGCATCCACATATATAATTAATGTTCCGACAGGTATTCGAGTATATTTATTAAGAATCATGGCAATAATATCTGTCCCTCCTGATGTGGCGCGAGATTTAAAGATTAAACCTAAGCCTATTCCAATCAATACTCCGCCAAATACAGAGGCTAAGAAATAATCATCCGTTACCAGGGGTTCATATCCATAAAAACTTTCCAACAAAGTAGTAAAGCCCGATAAGGAAAATATTCCGATTAAGGTTTTCAATCCGAATTTTTTACCTAAAATCAACGTTCCGATAATAAATAAAGGGATATCCATACACAATGCAATAATTCCGATAGGCAGCCTATCCGTAAGATAATGCAGGGTAATAGCAATCCCGTAAACTCCTCCCGGAGCTAATTTAAAAGGAGAAATGAAAATAACAAATGCGGCAGCCATAATAAAACTGCCTATCAATATCAGGATGTATTCATAAGCCGTCTTTTTCCAATTTATGTCTTTCAAAGTGATTTTTTCCATTACTTCATTGATTAATGATAAAGAATTTCCGCAAAATATAGTATATTACAAAGATACTTGATTTTCCGACATGAAGGTACATTTCAAATTATAACAGATTCTAAATTTCAGCTTAAGTGCTAAAAGAGGATTTTAAGTTGTTATATCCCAATTCAACGTCGTACAGTATTTTGACTTCATTTGGAAGAAGGGTAAATTGGATTTTATGACAATCTAAAATGTATTAAAATCAATTCATAAGGATCTTAATAGTGAATATAACGTGAGTTCGGGATCAATAGTACAAGGATGCAATGTTTAAACTTTCAGCTTTAAATTTCCTGTAACTTCTCTTAAGCAAATAAATCCCGAACTTACGTTAGTATAATTTATAATCGAAAAGTTAAATTGTACACTTTTTTCACGAATAATCTTTTATCTAATTTGATTTTCCAAGTATTGTTTTATTTGTCCTTTTAATTCACTAAAACTTTCTTCAATTGATCGATTTGCTGTATCAATAATAATATTTTCTTTTTCCCATAAGTGATATTCTCGGTTTTCTATTTCTTCCCATGTCAGCAATTTCAAATTTTTCACTTCATTTTTTCTTGTCTCTGCCCGACTACGATGTGTTTTTTTATCCGAACAGATGATTTCAATGTTGATAAATAGACTATTATTCTCTTTTGCAACTTCTTCCCATTCTTTACGAGTAAGATAAATAGGATTGCAGGAATCTGAAACAACATTGCGATCTAATTTTAAATTATCGCTTGTTATTCTGTAAGATAACCTATAGCCTTCTCCTTGTACATCAACATTGCATAAATCCCGTAATCCTTGTTCTATCGTATCTATCCTAAGGTAGACTGCATTATATTCTTTTGCAATGAGTTTTGCTAATGTTGATTTTCCCGTTGCCGGTAATCCTGAGAAAATGAATAATATCGGTTTCACATTATTCTCGTATTCTTCCAGTGCTGTGAATCATTCCATTGTTAAGGGCGTATAAAGCTCAATCAGATTTTCTTCAGGGTCACGTAAATGTACCACCCGCATTCCCCAATCAGGCATATCGGTTGGTTCATTGATAAATTTGAGGCCTTTTGTTTGCAACAAATGATATGTTTCATCAACATTTTCCACTTCAAAAGAAACCATTGACTTTTCGCGAAATGCTTTCGGTTGAATTTTATCTGCATTACCAACGGCTGTAGCCATAAAATCGGATACAAATAAGGCAAGCCCTTCAATACCTTCAGCTACTTTAAAGCTGGCATAACAACCATTTTCATCTCCCCATAAGGGTTCTAAACCCAATTGTTCATTATAGAATTTAAAACATTTTGTAAAATCTTTGACTAATAATCTTACATTACTGAATTTCATATTTATTTTGTTGTATTAAATTTTTATTGTTTTGCAAAAATAATCATAAATAATATTCTTCAAAATATTTCCAAAAGTTTTATTATAGAGCTTGTCAAAAGTTGATTGTTAAAATTTACAATAAAGCACGAATGAACAAAGTGTTTGGAATCATTTTTTATAATTATTAATGACACAAAAAAAATTCGCTATATTTATTTATAAATCACATGCTTATAATTAAAAGACATCGTCAACTTTTGACAAGTTCATAGAATTTTTTTTCTTGTTACTATATTTTGTAGATTGAAAAACAAAAAAGCCGCTTCTCTGAAAGCGGCTTTATGCTATTTCTATTATAAGTTATGATTACTTTTCTCTTTTAAGCAAGATTTGAGTTGTTCAAGTTCTTCTAAAATTTCGGGAAGCATACGTGCTGCTGCCAATTCTTTCCACTTTCTACGAGCATCTATAGCCGGTGATCCGAAAAGAACTTTTCCAGGTTCTACTGATTTATCAACCGCTGATGTTGCCAATAATACAGTTCCTTTTCCAATAACCAAATCTTTGTTCACGGCTACTTTGCTCCATAAGATGCAATCATCTTCAATAATCGTAACACCTGCAATAGCAGAATGTGCTCCAATCAAAACATTTTTTCCAATAATTGAATCATGTCCGACTTGTATATGATTATCAAATTTACATCCATCTCCAACAGTTGTTGCACCAGAAACCCCTTTATCTATTGTACAAAGAGCACCGATTTCTACATTGTTACCAATTACCGTAGAACCACATGATTCCATTTTATCCCAATAAGTCTCACGACGTTTGAAATAAAATGCTTCTCCACCAATTACACTATTTGCTTGAATAATCACATTATCTCCAATAGTCGTATGGTCATAGATGCTTACATTGGAATGAATTATACAATTTCGTCCAATAACAACATTTTGCCCAACAAACACACCCGGTTGCAAAATAGTCCCTTCACCGATTTGTGCATCAGGGTGAATAAAAGAATCTTGAGGAATAAATTTGCGAAAATGTTTTACCAATTTTACATAATCACGAAAAGGATCGGATGAAATAAGTAAAATTTTTCCATTTGTATTTTCTGGTTCAATGTTAATAATAACAAAACTAGCTTTACTTTCCAATGCTTTGATATAGTATTTAGGATGATCTACAAACGTAATATCACCCGACTCCACCATGTGTATTTCATTTATCCCTTTGACCTCTGCTGTTTCATCACCTATAATCTGTATATTATTTTGAATAATTTCAGCAAGGGCTTTAATTTGTAAGGGCTTTTCAAATTTCATATTGAATAAAGTTCGTTTTTATTTAACACGTTCGGAATAACGGTTTGTACGTGTGTCCACTTTAATATTTTCACCTTCTTCTATAAATAAAGGAACCATTACTTCTGCTCCTGTTTCTACAATGGCACGTTTCATGGCGTTTGTTGCAGTATCTCCCTTAATTCCAGGTTCTGTATAAGTTACTACCAATTCTACAAATGCCGGAAGTTCGCAAGTTAATGGAGTCTCTGTATCTGCATGATACATAACTTCAACAGCTTGTCCTTCTTTCAATAATCCCGGATTAGTAATCAAATCTTCTTCTATGGCAATTTGCTCATAGGTTTCACTATGCATAAAATTATAAGCAGAATCACCTTCTTTATATAAAAACTGATATGGACGACGTTCTACGCGAGCAACATCTATTTTTACTCCTGAGGGGAAAGTATGTTCTAATTGTCTTCCAGTACGCAAATTACGTAGCTTCGTGCGTACGAAAGCAGAACCTTTACCCGGTTTAACATGAAGAAACTCTACAACCGACCATAGTTCACCATTCATTTCAAAACATAACCCATTTCTGAAATCCGCAGTTGTTGCCATTTTTTAATATTAAATTAAAACAAAAAATTTGGAAAATCGAAAAAATTATACACGTTTTTCTTTGATACGAGCTTTCTTACCGGTCAAACCTCTGAGATAGAATATTCTTGACCGTCTAACAACACCACGCTTATTAACAACAATACTGTCAATAAATGGAGAATGCACAGGGAAAATCCTCTCCACGCCAATACCTCCTGATATTTTGCGAACGGTAAATGTTTCCGTTGCTCCAGTTCCTACACGTTGAAGAACTACTCCCTGATATGCTTGCAACCTCTCTTTACTTCCTTCTACAATTTTGTATGTTACCGTAATTGTATCTCCAGCTTTGAATAAAGGGTGCTCTTTCTTTTCTATTAATTGTTCTTCTATGAATTTTATCAATTCCAATTTCATCGTATTTCTTTTAAAATATAAACCTTTAAAAAGGTGTGCAAAGTTACAAAAATTATTTGAATCTCCATCTGTGGAAATCTATATTTTTTATCTCTCTGTATCCATCTAGAAAGCAGTAATTTATCTTTGATTTTCTTGTTTGTTTTTTTGCAAAAAGGTAATTACATCGCATACCTAACAATAAAAAATCACTCCGTAGAGAATATGGAATGATTTTTTAGTTCTTCAATAGTTGATAAGTTAGTATGTCAAAACTGTATTTTTCTCTTCTGCCAATTTCCGCAGATTCAAAATTGCATAGCGCATTCTTCCTAATGCTGTGTTGATGCTTACATTAGTTTGCTCTGCAATTTCCTTAAAACTCATATCCTGATACAACCTCATTTTAAGTACTTCTTTTTGTTCTTCTGGTAGCAAAGCAATCAAGCTACGCAAAGAATCATGAATTTGATTAGTAATAATAAGTTGTTCTATCGACATGGATGGTTCTGAGAATCCATCAAATATATCAACACCATAATTATTTTCCACAAAATTCATTTTTTGATTCCTGCGGAAATAATCAATGATTAAATTCCGAGAGATACGCATAATCCATTGGCTGAACTTTCCCTCTTCGCGATAATTCCCAGAACGTAATGTATTTATTACTTTGATGAAGGTGTCCTGAAATAGGTCCTCCGCCAATTCTTTATTGCGAACAACCATTAAGATATATGAAAAAACCTTTTGTTGATAACGTGATAACAATTCTTCCAACGCAATCTCTGAGCCAGAGATGTATTCACTAACTAACTGCTCATCTGTGTATTGAAATAATTTCGTCTTCATAAAAGCCTCCTTACTTATTTGTTGAGTATTGATTTAAAAAGATAAAATTATTCTATAAGCAGATCTTGTTTTTGTTTATTTAAGTGCAAAGATACATGATATTTTTGTATTTTTATGAGAAAAAATCAAACAAATTCATTATCTTTTTGATTCTCAGTAGAATTATTTTATAAAAACGAAAGTAGATAAGAATCAAATAAACAGATTGAATTTGTTAGGCTTCAATCTGTTTATTAGCATCCATTGACTACATTTCAATAGTGTTATTTATCTCTTGTGAGAAATTATTTTTCCACAAGAGATAAATTTCACGCCCACTTATGATGACGAAGAACGAAGAAAAAGCTATCCAGACAAACCATTTCCCGAAGAAGTATAGCCAAGAAAAAATCAAGTAGTCGAAACGGGGGATAACCCCGTTTCGACCAATGTCATTAAGTTAAGGTTCATATAGCTCTTTTATAATTTGTTAGGGTGTGATATTTTCTATTTCCATGCATTGCCTTTCTTATTCGCGGATAGTGTCTATTTGGTCTAACCGGTTCCAAATACTTCTGAAAAAAGGATTGGAGGTCAATCAAAACTTGTAGACTATCTTCTTTCAAAAATAAATCCACCATTCTATTTTTAAGAGATGCCCAACTCAAATTTTTATTGATTTTTATTGATTTTTATTGGTGCCCGGTAAAAAAAATGGGCTATTACAAAATAGCATAAATTTATTACAAACGGTCTTATTTGAGGCTATAATTTGCCAGTTTGTAATGAATTTGAATGTATTCTATTGTAATTTCATAGTGTTGTAGTGTTGTAAAAAGCAAGCCCCTCTTTGCAAAAATACTTCTAAAGAACAATATAATAACAAATTATAAAGATGTTCGCATTTTTTACCGGACAGTAATATTTTATTTTCCTGTTTTTCACCAACTACTTTTGAGCTCATTACCTCGGAAAATGGTTTTCGTTCCTCGCCAAGACGCTCTTAAATTTCGTCTGTGCATCCTTGCAAGGACGCTCTCTTATTTACTTATTCCCTTATTTCCTTATTTACTCTTATAACTTGCGTAAATTCTCTTAGTCAAACAAGTAAATCCCGAATTCATATTAATCAAGATAATTTATTCACAGCATTGTTCAATTTTTGAGCAATCTCTGAAAACCGTTCCGGCGATAATTTCAACTTTTCTTTGCTAAAATCAATATCATAAACTCCATTAATAGGAACCAGATGGATATGAGCGTGGTGAACTTCTAAGCCAATAACCGCAATTCCGACCTTCTCGCACAGAAAATTCTCTTTGATTGCAACAGCTACCTTTTTGGCAAAAATAAACATATCTCCCAAATCCTTATCATTCATATCAAAAATATAATCAATTTGCTGCTTGGGAATAACCAGTGTATGCCCTTCTGCCAAAGGATTTATATCCAAAAAAGCAAAAAAACGTTCATCTTCCGTTATCTTGTAAGAAGAAATTTCTCCTTTGATAATTTTTGAAAAAATAGTTTCCATGCTATTAAAATTAAGAACGTTCTATTTCTAAAATCTCAAATTCCATGCTTCCTGCAGGAACAGTAATCTCAACCACATCACCCACCGACCTGCCCAATAAGCCTTTAGCAATTGGAGAAGTAACCGAAATCTTAAACGTCTTAATATCAGCTTCCGTTTCTGGAACGATAGTGTATTGTACTTCCTTGTTGAGTTTCTTGTTTCTTACTTTCACAACAGAAAATAATAAAACTTTGGAGAAATCCAATTTCGATTCATCGAAAACGCGAGCATTATAGACCAGTTCCTGCATTTTAGCAATCTTCAATTCCAACAAGCCTTGTTGTTCTTTTGCAGCATCATATTCCGCATTTTCCGACAAATCGCCTTTATCGCGAGCTTCGGCTATCTGAGCAGAAATACGCTTCCGCTCCACCGTCATCAAATTATTTAATTCTTCTTTTAAGGCTTTTAAGCCTTCTTCTGTATAATATTTTATTTTTCCCATGATATAACTATTAAAACAAAAGACGTTCCCCAACGAAAGGGAACGACTTCCTCCTATTTATTAAAAATTTTTAACCTATTCTTTTATGCAACTAATTAGAGAATTAGTCTAATACCTACAGCATGACAACCTTTCCATTCTTTTGTGAAACGATACGAATAATCAAATGCAAGACGTGATGAGGTAAACTTTTTGGTAATATCAGTTGACATTGACAGCTTATCCTTTTTCAAAGGAGCTAAAATGGACACTCCGGCTGAAGGTCCTAAAAAATTAGATGTAGAGACTGCTTCTTTATCAAACATTCCACCTTCATAAGTATATCCTCCTCTCACTTGGAAAAAATCCAACAAACTATATTCAATTCCCAAAATAATCTGGTCGCGAGAATACGCGTTGGCAATAAATGAACCAGCTAAAGAAATCCGATGCATCGCATCTTCCCGTCTTATTTTCGCCCCTTGACCGACATTTTCCGATTTGTCTCCAAAAAGAAAATCATACGAAACACCCAATGCCAAAAGAGTAGGCATTTCAGCTTCTTCGGTAGGTACCAGCAAAGATGATATAAATGTACTATTTTCTAAATAAGAACGTAAACTCATACCATCTCCTTTATATCTCATCGGAAGACCAATATTACGTAAAGCAATTCCGATATGGAACTGGTCATTTCTTCCCGTCACATATTGCACTCCTAAATCAATAGTAAAACCCATAGCACTTACATCGGCAGAATTTTGATTTACCAAATTAAATTTTGCCCCTGCATGAATATTTTGATTGAAAGAACGGGCATAAGACAATGCCAAATTCATCATTGACGGAGAAAAAGTTCCTAAACCTCCTTCCGGTTGAGCAACAGTTGTAATCGGAATCTTTCCAAAACTCATCATCATCACAGTCAAACCAAGATTTCCTCGTTCTCCTCCCACTTTTGTCTGCCCGAGATTTTGTACAATTCCTAAACTATTAAGCATAACCCCTGAACCCACCATATACTGTATATTCGTATACGCAACCTCCGTTTTTCGCGTAAAAGCCATTCCTGCAATATTGGAAAAGGTCGCCTCTATCCCCTTGGTAAAAGAAATACCTGCCGAACCCCAACCACTGGTACTAGCCCATGGATTAATCAATAAATGCGGCGCAGCTGCTTGCCCTGCACGATCTTTATTTCCGGCGTGAACAGGTAATGATGTTAACACAAGAATTACAGAAGCCGAAATCCAAAATAATGTTCTATATAAATTTTTCATCTTTATATCTTTTTGTCTATATTTTATATTTACCATAATTAAAATGCATTAACATCAACCGGACGCTGAATACAAAGAAATTTCAATGTTTTTTCAAAGTTATAATCTACACCTGCATTACCTTCTTTAGAACGAATATGAATCAAATACATACCACTTGCGATAGGAATGTTAGCCGAATTTTTTAAATCCCATTCATAATAAGTAGTTCCATCATCAGGTTTTTTTAATGTCCGTATTAAAGTACCATCTAATGTGAAAATTTTAATATCACATGCATTAGGCAAATTGATAAATTTCACACGTGTATCCAACTGAGTATTTTCATAACCTTGAGCCATTCCATAATATGGATTGGGTGTCACATATATAGAATCCATATAACTCTCAGCTATACTACGTTGATCTTTAAGCGCTTCCATCCCTTTGGTAGAAAATCTATACAACGGCATATTATCATTTTTCTGCTGTGAAACACCACTTCCTGTCGTTGAAGACCAACGTTGATACGGACGGGAAACCCGAATACTTATGGTAGCATCATTCCCCTCTTGCAACCAGGTATAAGAAGGATTGGCTATAGGTATTGCCGTCCACATTACATTCTTATAAAACCTCATTTTGTCTGACCCATTGCCAGGATTAGCGGCAATAGTTTCAAGTCTTTGTTTTGCCCATTCTCCGCCATTTCCATCATTAGCTCCTTTATAAGCCGGACAAGTATTGCTGGAGCCAATAATAGTAGTTGTACCAGTAAGATTTTTACTATAGATATCTTGATGTCCCAAAATATAAATATAATGACCGCCACCCAATACATAACCGGAAGCATCATTAACAAAAGATGTTGGATTGAAAATCATATCAGCCCCATTATGTCCAGGCAAGGATGAATTTTCTCCAAACATCATATTTAAGCGTTCTCCTGTTTCCACACAAATAGCATATCCAGGGAACCATCCCATGCCATAATCCGTTCCTGAGGGTTTCCCTTCTTGATCAACAGAAAGAGATTTACGTAAATCATGTCTTTTAGCCCCGCCAATAGAAGTAGCAGGATCATCTGAAATTTCAATTACAGGACAACGAGTCCACAAACTTTTATCAGAAGTTAAAACAATATCCACGCTATACAATTCCGTCATAAAATTAGAAAATTCACCAAAAAACTCACGACCTATTAATCCGAAATTTCCATATTTAGGACGTACACTAACATCATTCATAAAAAATACATCTCCATTAAATTCGCTTTCTCTTGTTTCATATCCATTAGCCGGACCATTATCAAAAATAGACGCTAATGCATAGGGAGACCACCAGCCTCCAGCAACTTGAGCAAATTGTTTATCCTTATCCAGCCAAGCATCAAATGAACCAGTAGTACCATCCCAATTAAGAATATAATTTCCAAGAACAGCAGCAGACATGCCAGCAATTTTATAATAATAATCTTCAGATCGTACCTGAGTATAAGTTTGATTATTCGTCAATCTCCAATCACCATTTTTTGTAGTTCCACCCCGCATCCAGTTTAAAACAGAACCATCCATATCACCCATTCCATAAATCCACGGGCTGGCAGGATTTTTAAAAGTAACAGAAGATGTAATATAATCTACCGAACAAAACATACGATATGAATGCTGATCATCACCATTAATAAAATCGGCTAAAGGAGAAAAACGGGCATCATAAATAGTTAATGATAATCCAAAATCCAATAAAAATTGTTCATTTAATACGGAAATAGACGTTTCTGATTCAATAATTGTATCCACTCCTGTAAAAGGACTAACATACTCTAATTGCCAACGAGTATCTTTAGTAACAGTATTAGTTGCATCAATAAAACGTAAAGTGAAATCAGCACCTACCACTTTCAAAGGATCTACTACTTTTACTCCAAGGGGACCATAATTTTTTTGAAATATTAAACTATCTGTTCTCCCATTTGCCAATATCTCTTTAACTGTTTGTTGTTCCAATCTTACCTCAAATCCCCCGTTCCCTTGTCCTTCTAATTGAGTAATCTGTGGTTGAGAACCATATTGTGATTGAGAAATAATACCATTCTCTTCCATATAAGGAACATGCGGGATTACAGTATATAATTCTACGTTTTTACTTCCCATCAAATAAGGTAACTTCTGTCCATACAAATTCGGATTTTCTGGAACTGTTGAATATTGTTCATAATTATTATAAGCATAAGCAACTGCCATATAATAATATTTTTTATGATTTACCAATGCTGTAGATGAAGAACCCGAAGAAAATTTATCTTCTGCTATTACAAACGAATGGGAAATCCCTTGGTCTGCGCCTACGACTTTACCCACAGCAACAGATGTACCAAGCGTTGCATTGTGTTCATGATTAATAATTTCTTTAACTCCATTTTTTATATCACACTGAAATACCAATTGTGCTTTTGATGGATCAGTCAATTCACTTTGTGAAACAGAAGCATTTACCAATTGATAAACCTGATATCCTTCAAAACGATAGTATCTATCATATTCTTCATCTGGAGCAGGAAGTGTATCATATCCTTGAATAGACCGTACAATAGTATCATATCCCTTAACAAAAATAATACTATCAATACCTGACATATTAGGAATTGTATCCAAAATAGGGATAGATATTGTATCCTGCTTTGTATTAGGAGTAACTCTTTGTTTAGGAATCGTAGGATCTAATTCACTATATTCTTCATTATAATTATTTGATGACATTGGATTTGAAATGTAAAAAATAATTTGTTTGTCCATCTCTCTAAATGCCAAATCAGGAGCATCCGGACCTTCTAAGGCAACAAAACAATTTTCAAATAGAGTTTGTGCTTTATCATCAGCTAACTTTAATAATTCTACCGAGGCATAAGGATCACCTGAATACGCCCTTGCCCATGGAATACCTACTGTGATGTAATTAATTGCTCCTGCTTCTAATGTAAAAGGTCCTGCCGATTGCATAAAGCGTCTATCATCAGGTGAATTACCCTCATCTTTTTCAGTCCATGAATAATTAGGATTAATCCCTTTTGTTCCCCAATTACATGGATCACTAGAACCTGGGAACATAAAATCAGCTTCAGGTCTAAGAGCATCGTTAGGATGATAGCCGGTACCACCATAACGCATTCTAGAATTATCTTTCCAAATTCCACGTAACAAATTATAATAATCAATTGCTATTACGGGATCACTTGTAGGGCTTTCTCTCTCATTGATATGATAAACAAATCGACGCATCCCATAACGCTCGTTATCAACAATTCCATCACCAAAATTCACTCCATTTATCGCTTCTGCTAACACTTTTACGTCACGAGAAATTGTAAAAACCGAGTCTACTTCTTCTCCATTAATAATTATTTTTCCAACTGAATCCCAAGCAAATGGCATCATATTGCCTGATTGAGTAACAATTTCACAGACATTTCCATAATTTGCAGCAAAAGAAGGTCCATGTACATTATCACCTTTATATGAAGGATTGTCATAGCCATCTTTATCTAAATAAGGACCTTGGAAAAAATCTACTCCTACAGCTGGAGGATTTGTTCCATAATGAGTAGTTAATCCGGTACCGTCAATATACTCACCATTATAACAGTAGCCTAAGCCACGCTCTACATCGCACCCAATAAAATCATCACGAGAATATCCTACATCAGGATCAACCCATTGACTAAAATAAGTTTCCGTCAAAGAAAAACTGGAACGATTTATGATTTCATAAGAATAAAATGTCATATTATTCAACTCATCAGTAGTGGCAAAACCAAAAGCTTGTGCCCTTATTTCCAAACCTATGGGACTTCCTTTTGTTTCAGTATGGGTATTTCCTTTGTCGTTAAATATCCACCACAATGTCTCATCTCCTTTCAAAACCTGATCGGCTAATATTCCTCCAAAAGAAATACCTGCCTCTTCTTCAAAAGTTTTAGGCAATGAATCACGTGCTGCCAATAACCGATTCTGCTCTGTCCATGGACATAATACATTATCAAAATCATAATACGGATAATCTCCATTTAATGGTGTATAATTTCCATCACCATCAACATCATTATAAGGAGCAATAAACCAACTTTGTTCCGTATTTCCATCAATAGGATTTCCTGGCCAATTTAATATCGCTTCAGGTATGTTATAATCCGGATCATTCCATTTATCCTTATGCTCTTGAGCCATTTTTTTTGTCATCCGAAAATGTTTATCATAAAGCTTACACGTAGCTTCATCAATACTTGCTTTATTCTGTCCCACAATAGTAAGTGGTCCAGGCCAAAAATCATCCCCAAATTGACGAAAACGCACTGCGGCCAATTTCAACTGACCAGCAATATCTTTTCCTCCAATCCATAACGCAGCTGCAAACATAGAAGAAGGTCCACTATTGTCATTTCCTTTGGGAATAAAATATTGAGCAACACTATTATTATTCCACATAGTACCACTAGTTTCTATATATACTCTAATATTATTTACACTTAACTGGCTTGACCCTGTGGCAGGAACACATCCCGCAGCTTTTTGAACTGTATTGTGTTTTCTTTCCGGATCACCTTTGTAACGCTCCGCAAATGAACTCAACGTTATTGACAAAACAATAACAATACAAGTACTAATTCTAACTATATTCTTCATAACTATTATTTTATCGTCTTTTATATTAAAAATCAAAGCTAACACTCAAATTAAACGTACGAGGACCTCCCAAACGATTAAACCCTTCCATCGCAATTTTATAATAATCTATATACGAGGCAACATTCATTTTGGAAGCAATCTCCCGCTGATATTTCGCTGCTGTTAAATATCCATCATCAGTTGCACTTCCTGTAAAGTCGTAAACAGATATAATCTCATCAAGTTCCAATAAATTCTGAATAGCAAGTGAAACCACAATTTGTCCCATTTTTCTCGCACGAGGGTCATCACTGTTTTTCAACACTATAGGGAATCCTTTCCAAATATTCATATCTACATTAAAAATCCAAGGCATTCTGGAACCATTAATTTTACCCTTTACAGAACGCTCTCCACTTCCAACAATTGTAGAATATGGTTCACTGGATTGTGTATAGGGGAACCCACTTCCTGCCAAAAATACAAGAGAAACACCAGAAGCTTCTAACCATCTAACCNNTGAATTTTTAATTTGTTTTTTTGTTGTTGGTCCATTATAAAAAGCTCCTGCTGCAAAACTATACTGAAGAGTTAAATTAATCTTATGACGTTGATCATAACTTAACACAGTAAGAGTACGCAAATTGGGTGCTCCCGAACGAATCAATGCTAATGTAGAACCTGATGTGGAACCTGTTCCTTTAGCAAATTGCAAGGTATAACTTCCTCTAAAGGATAAATTTTTTATTCTACGCATTTCCAAATCAAAAATAAAACCTTGAACTGTTCCAAAATCCATATTAATAGAAGAATAATAGGAACTAGGATAAGCCTGCGTATAATGATAAACCTGTACTTGATCGCGTTTTTCACTATAATAAGCCGTAAAACCAAATTTCATGTTTTTATTTAACGCCTGTTCAAAGCTAATTTGATAATCTATACTTTGCTCCGGTTTTAATCCGGGATTAGATATTGGTGATGATCCGGAAGACTTTGCATAAGAATCAAAATATAAATAATTTATCGGATAAAGCATACTATTATTTGAGCTAGTTACAATATTGTAACTAGCTGTAAATTTTGAATTTTCCGCAACAGAAAAAGCAAAAGCAATACGTGGAGATAATGAGATTCCACCATTAGAAAAAGTGGGTTTATAATCAGCAAAAGCATTAGAGTTCACTTCTGAGGCTGTTCCGCCTACATTTTTTGTTTTCAGCAATGGTAACAACTGAGGATTATCCGATCCTGTTGTCAAATCATCCGGTTTATCTACTTCTACTCCATTAGCATCATACCATGTATTTCCATTTCTATAAGCAGTTACCGTCATATTTTTCGATTCTATATCTTGAACATAAACATAATAATCACTACCTATATTTGTAGGGAGATTCCCTTCAACAGTATAGCCTTCCGCCTGTGCTTGTCCAATTGTATAAGCATCCCTCATCAAATACATATCTTTTACATACGGTTGGTTTTTATCATAAACATCCAAACGTAAACCCAAATCAAAATATAGTCCTTTTATGGCAAATTTATCCTGAATATATGCAGAAATGCGTATCGGTTTATAAGCACCTATTATATTGAAAGCATCTGAAGAACGATTTTCAGCTCCGTTAAACCATCTTTCCATATCTGCCATAGTAATAGGTTTACTGGTTTTCTTTTCCCCTGTATAATCATATCCATAATATGAAACTATAGGACTACCACTGTTAAACAAATCTTCAGGACTGAACATGTCCAAAGAATACATACTCGGATCATAAGCATCAATATTTACCCATTCATCATCTTTACTGCCCAGCAATGCACGAATAGATTTTGAAAATTGTCTTTCCTTTTCATAATTAACAATTCTGTTATATTTTACAGTATCGGTAAAACGTCCATCGACATCACGAGTATAAATAGGATTTTCCGTATCCATCTCAGAAATATGTTCATTAGCATAACTCCGCATAAGCCCCCATAAAGATCTTGGAGAAATTGAATGGGATCGACTAATCGTCTGATTAAATTCTGCCCCTACTTTTATAGAATGATCGCCTATATCAAAAGAAAATGCTATTTTAGCATTTATTAAATCAGATAACGAATTAGAATATCCATTATATGAAACGCCCGGAACTTGAAACAAACTATACGCTGCCGATGATGGCGTTTCACCATTTAATAACCCGCTATAATTTTGTATTGTTGGTTCCACACCATAAGTACCAAATCCTATTGTATTCCGTATATACTCCAATGCCTGTGATGTATAATTTACCAAAGATGAATTTTTATCAGAAGGCGTAAAATCAACATCATACGCATAATCCTTTATTTCCATCTCTACTGCCATATATGTCTGCCCATCAATTGTTTGTTGTTGAAGTTCTGATTTATATACATCCATATACTTATAATCAAATTTTCCTATATAACCATAATCAAACAAATTACTTTTATGAACATCACTATATGATTTTCCATACGATCTACTGTAATATCCATTCAAACGATAAAATACATTTTTAATAATAGAATTCTGATCAGTGTTAATACGATGTGTCAGACGAGCTGCAACATCCCAAACCATAGATTCACTAACTCCATTATTAGTAGAATTAAACAAAGAATTTGAAAAATTCCATTCTTTTTGTTTTGTATATGCAAAACCTCCTCTTAGCATAATATCTACATCTTTTGATGCTTTTATATCTAATTTTGCTGTAAGGTTTCCTGAAGCTCCCCATGCATTTTGGACACGTCTTCCTTTCTTCTCTTCCAAAGAAAGAATTTCACCTTCTTGATATTTTGTAACATGAGATACATTTGACTGTGCAACATCTCCCACACGTCTAAGCGGATTTTCAATTAGATAATCTATGGTTTCCTCAGATGCTCTATATGTACCTCCCCGTATATTACCTCCTGCACCATAAGAACCAGCTCCTGCAATCATATATCCTAAATAAACAGTACCATCACTCTTTTTTGCAAGAGGACCAGTAAATCCAAAGTTAAGAGAAAAATTATTAAACCCATCTACACTTCCTGTTGCTTCTACCTGCCCATGATGTTCCCGGGTAAAACTCTTGGTTTCAATTTCTATTACAGAAGCACTTCCATACTCAGCAGGGATAGCACCTTGTATAAAAGCAACTTCCGCCATCGCTGAACGTGGAGGGACCATTGATGTCGCTCCACCGTCAACCACATATTGTTGTCCTTCACCTGGACGACCACCACGAACACTTCTTCCTGAAGCTGAGTTTGTTACTCCACTCATTGTAGACAAAATATCATCCATTGATTTTCCCGGCATTTTATTCAAATCATCTGCAGACACACGAGTTGAAGCGGTAGCATCTCCTTGCTCAAACATAGGACGATCAGCAGTAATTACAACTGCTTCCAATGTCTGATCTCCTGAATTAAGCCGAACATCTTCTATTTTAGTAATATTACCTTGAATAACAATTCCTGTTTTTAAATATTGTTGATATCCTGTAAAAGTTACCCTTAAATCATACGTTCCAGAACCTATAGGAGTTAAAGCATAACTCCCATCTTGCCCCGTAGATACACCTGTTACCATTTGCCCATCTTGAAGAAGTACAACATTTGCAAATTCTACAGGTGTTCTTCCGTCTGTTTCTGTTACTTTTCCTTTTATCGTGGCATTCTGAGCATAAGCACTGCTACCCATAAGTACCGCTATTCCAAGCGTAAAAAGTATTTTTCTAAGCATATTAATAAATATTAAATCTGTTTATATTTGAGAATGCTAAATTAGCAATAATTTTATTAGAATTTTCACTTTCAAGTAAAAAAAAATCAGCACAAATACATTGTACTGATTTCCATAAAAATAAATATTATTTTTATGCTTTTATCATTTGTAGCAAGTGATTTTATTTTTATTTCAAATGATTATTGTTATAATATCTTTTTCGATCTTTGCTATTCTTTTTCATTCTTTTCTTCGTTATTTTATCCTGACGATTCAAATGATCTTTGGAAGCTTTATCATAAAGCTTTTGAGATTGCTTTACTCGTACTTTTCGCATGTTATCAGTTTTTGCTTGTGATCTTTTTGCAGCATACTGACTGTTTTTACAGGAAGAAAACATTCCTATATTTATAGCTAAAAGCAACATAAAGAAAAAGTAAACATTTTTTTTCATACAACAAAATTCAAAAATTAAGTCTATTTTTTGATTTCAGAATTTTCAATTTTCCAGAGATACTATGTTTTTTGCTTTTCTTTCTTAGCCGCTGGAAACAATACATTATTTAATATAAGACGATAACCTTCGGAATTAGGATAAAGATCAAGTTCTGTAGGCGGATCACCAACAAAATGCTGATAATCTTCAGGGTCATGTCCTCCTAAAAAAGTAAATGTTCCTTTTCCATACGAACCATGCAAATAACGAACTTCATCAAATGCTTTAGTTTCTCCCAAAATCAAGACATTGGGCTTAACTTTATCTCGCCGAAATGCAGTTGTCTGTCCCATAAATCCTCTGATTACCTGGTAATGATTTTGGCAAAGCATGGTAGGAACAGGATCCCATTTGGCAGAAAAATCAAATAGAGTGAAAAAATCTGAATTTTTATTTCCAAAATGTGTCGCCGGATTAATATCTATATCCGAAATTTCATACTCAGACGGATTGGTAGATATTTTAAAATTATGAAAAGTAAATGTATTGTCATAATTCAACTTCGATTGTGCCTGCGGTTCTATAGGATCTCCATCAAAAGGAACATCACAAATATCTACTCCATCTGCTGCCAATGCCACATCAAAGCTATCCGGAGCAGAACACATGGCAAACATGTACCCTCCTCCTGCAACAAAATCGCGAATCTTCTTAACAACTGCCAACTTTAGCTGTGAAACTTTTGAAAAACCTAATTTTTGAGCTGTTGCTTCTTGTTGTTTTACATCATTAATATACCAAGCCGCATTACGATAGCTCCACCAAAACTTTCCATATTGCCCTGTAAAATCTTCATGATGCAAATGCAACCAATCATACATCGGCAAAACACCGCTGATAACTTCTTCATCATAAATAACATCATACGGAATTTCGGCATAAGTTAGCACCAAGGTAACAGCATCATCCCAAGGCAATTTGCTTTTAGGAGAATAAACAGCTATTTTGGGAGCCTTATTCAACTTTATCTCATTCATATTCACATCGGTTTGTGCTATTTCCTGCAAAATAGCCATTGCCTGAACATCGGCAAGCACCTGATAACTCACTCCCCTGAGTATACATTCATTGGCAATTTTCTCACTATAATTGCAAAGGAAACTTCCTCCTCTATAATTGAGCAACCAACTCATCTCTATATCTTGGGACAAAACCCAATAAGCTATTCCGTAAGCCTTCAAATGATTCGTTTGAGTCTTATCCATTTGGATAAGCAAACTGCTTGCAATTGAAGGCAATGCAAGCAGTGATAAAAAACAAACAAGAAAAACTTTCTTTATTCTAATCATAAATTAGTTTATCGATTATCTGCAGGTGCTGCCTGCATTTGGCTTTGTTGCTTTTCAGGAAGAGCAGCATCTTCTTTCTTTTTTACATTTCCTGTAATCCGAAGTGTAACGGTTGCATTTTCAACTGCATTTGAAACTACAGTTATTGTTTTGTTGATACCACCTATACGCGATGTTGCATATTTCACCTTGATAGCTGATGATTTTCCCGGCATAATCGGATCTTTGGGCCAATTAGGAACCGTACAACCACAAGAAGAATATACATTGGATAATACCAAAGGCTCTTTTCCCGTATTTTTGAACACAAATTCACACTCGCCCGGATCGCCTTCGGTAATGGTTCCATAATCATAAACCAATTGCTCAAACGAAATTTCAGGAGCTTTTACATTTTTTGCTTTTGTTTCAGTAGCAGTAGTTTCCTGAGCTACAACATTCAATCCGCTTGCAAAGAAAAAGCATACAAGCGAAAAACACCAAATTATTACATTTATTTTTTTCATTTTATTAATTTTTAAAAATTTACTAAAATTTACTTTTCTATTACCATTCCTTCTATTTGAACTGTTTCAGAGCTATTCTGAGCATTCGTATAAACATAAATTGTCTTATTAAAAGGTCCTGTTTCAGTCGGATTATAGGTTATTTTCAAAGTACCTGATTTCCCCGGCGCAAATGGATCTTTAGGCCAATCTACTGTCGTACAACCACAATTAGTATAAACATCTGTCAAAACAAGCGTTTTTTTACCTGTATTGGTAAATGACAATTCCAATGTCTTGGTTGAACCCATTTTGATTTCTCCAAAATTCAACGACTTCTTTTCTAACGAAAAAAAAGCTTTATTGTTGTCCTGCTGCTGAGCAGTTGGCATAGTCTGTGCCAAAATAATTCCACCACCAAATAAAAAAAATCCTGCTATTATTAATAATCTCTTTCGCATACATTAAATATTATAATCAAAAAACATATCACAAAAATAACGCCAAACCAAAACATGCCGATATTTACAATATATTTGGATCTACTTTTTTAAAATCATATCCAAATACAGGCAAATAAGGTTTTTCTAATATATTTGACAAAAAATCAATATATGCATCCGTAAAAACAAATTGTTTTTCATCAAAATAAATGGATTGCAAAGGCTGATTGCCAATACTGCCCATATCTATAGACGTAGTATTGTATTCTTCAAGTTGCTCGGCAGGGAAAATTTTCTTCATTACCGGCATCCTTCCATAGTCCTGACGAATTAGCAAATCCAAGACTTTATCTGCTAATGCTGACGTTAGCTGTCTGTCATATTCACAGCAAAAACCTGAACGGGGATAATATCCCGATACTTGTGCTCGAGCTGAAATATTCAACCGATTATTTATTTCCGATGCTATTACACCACTCACTCCGCCAAAACGCTTATGCCCATATTCATCTGTTTCTGAACTTGCATACACCATACTCAACTGTTTAGATTCATCATCCCACCAGCGTACCCCTTCGGATACAGCAATAATAAGATTCTTTTTTTCTTGATAACGCTGCTTGACAACATCAAAAAAATGTTCTTTTCGTTCCTTTGTCATTTCATATTCGGGAACCAAAGCTAATTCTGCTCCTCCAAAAACAGCACTTCCGGTCAACCAACCGGCATCTCTTCCCATCACTTCCACAACCATAACCCTACAATGAGATTCATTAGTAGAACGCAAATGACGTACCATCTCGCTCACACGAAAAGCCGCCGAAGGAAAACCCGGGCACAACACAGCTTCTATATCTTTCTCATAATATGTATGTACAGTTTTTGTACGTAAATCATTATCTATTGTTTTCGGGAAACCGATTACCGGAATACCTTCCTGCTCATACAGACGTTTGGCAGCACCATTAGTATCATCACCTCCAATGGTAATCAATACATCTATTTTATAACGTTTCAAATTTGCAATAATCTGAGGAATCCTATCCTGAGGATTTTTTTCTGTCGGAAAAGGATTGGTACGACTGGAACACAAAGCCGTGCCTCCATAAACACCATTATACGGCTGATTGGTTAAATCAACAATATCTCCATCTCCTAACAGACCTTTCCACCCCTGTCTGACACCATAAACTTTAAATCCTAAAATTAACGCCCGATTACGAATTTTTTCTATACTTGAATTTATTGCAGGAGTATCCCCTCCTCCGGACAAAATAGCAACTGTCTTCCCTTTATAAATCTTATCTTTAAGCACCATAACTTTATAAAAATTAAAGTTACAAAAATAGCATTTTATTCCATAAGCGAATAAAAAATACCTGACAGAAATTTAATCTGTCAGGTATTTTTCTTTTTTGAATAAATCATTAGACTTCTTCGACAAATAAATTTATATTTACTTTGTATTTGTTTCCAGCAAGCCATATCCTTTTGACTTGCCTCAAGGACATCCTTCCAGCCTAAGGGAAGACACCTTTCCAAACTAAGGGAAGAGAACCTTCCAGCATAAGGGAAAGCACCTTTCCAGCCTAAGGGAAGACACTCTTCCAGCCTAAGGGAAGACATCTCCGCCTAAACTATCTTCCGAGGATGTCTATTCTACAGTTTCACACCAGTCAAACTTGTCGGTTTCTTCTCCGTACTGGATAGCCCTTAAGCGTATATACAATTTTTCACTCCAAGGACCCGGATTTGCTCCATCACCAAATTGATATGTTTTTCCTGTATCTCTATCTTGAATTGTGCCGATAGGAGAAATAACAGCTGCGGTTCCGCAAGCACCTGCTTCTTCAAAGGTTCCCAATTCTTCAACAGGAATTTCTCTTTCCTCAACTTTTAAACCCATATCTGCTGCCAAAGCACGAAGACTCATATTGGTAATAGATGGGAGGATAGAATGAGATTTGGGCGTAACATATATATTATTCTTTATCCCAAAAAAATTAGCTGGACCAGCTTCATCCAATTTAGTTTTTGTTTTTGCATCCAAAAAAATACAAGAAGCAAAACCCTCATCATGAGCACGCTCACTTGCCCGCAAACTGGCAGCATAATTTCCTCCAATTTTCACATGACCGGTTCCAAGAGGAGCAGCTCTGTCGAAATCACGTACAATCTGCATTTTTACAGGTTTAAATCCTTCTTTAAAATACGGTCCTACCGGCGTTACAAAGACCACAAACAAATATTCATCTGCCGGCTTCACTCCTACTCTGGCTCCTGTCCCTATCAATAACGGACGGATATACAAAGAACCACCTGTTCCATAAGGCGGAACAAACTCTTCATTCAATTTAATAGCTTCAAATACCGCTTTTTTAAATATCTCATCAGGAACTTCTGCCATCATAATTGCTTCTGCCGAACTACGCAAACGTTTTGCATTTTCTTCCCAACGGAAGATTCGCACCTTGCCATCTTTTCCTTTGAATGCTTTCAAGCCCTCAAACGCTTCCTGCCCATAATGAAGACATGTAGCCGCCATGTGAATACTAACATCTTCCGATGTGGATTTTTCAATTGCTCCCCACTTGCCATCCCTGAAATAGCAACGCACATTGTAATTGGTTTTGATGTAACCAAATGATAATTCTTTCCAATTAATATCTACCATAACTAAGTATTTTTTTATTTTTTATTATACAATATATTTATATTTCGTTTATCTTTGTATTTGCAAAATAAGTACTTTTTTTTCGATTAAATAGAAAAATAGCAAGATTTTTTCATATATAAGAGAAAATAACTTGATAGACAAATAGATTTGTCTTTACATTTAAAGCAATGAACATATAAGAAATAGTAAGTATGAAAACCAGAAATATTTTTAGTATTCTATTGTTATTTTTCATTTTGAATGGGTCATCACAAAATATGCAGCAACCACAACAAGATGAAGAATTTGAATCTGGCGTTGTTTTTTTCGGTTTGTCAAGAGATTATGATGTCAGTCATATTCCAATGACGGAAGACAAGACAGTAAACGCACATCTTTTGCCTGAATTGTCTGATATATTTGAAAAATATGGATTAATTGTATTATTCCGACCTTATTTGTCTTTTGAAAATCCCGTATTGGAACGCATTATCGAAATGAAATTTTCCAAAACAGAAGAAATAGATAATCTGATAAAAGATCTTGAAAAAAAAGATTTTATAAGGTATGCTGAAAAAAATGCAATCAAAAAAACAATGTCTATTCCCAATGATCCTTTTTATGGTATTGTTGACGGAAAAAATGTGAAATGGCACTTGGATATGATATATTCTGAAGGGGCTTGGATGATTCAACAAGGAGATCCAAATATCAAAGTTGCTATTGTAGATAACTATGTTTGGGGAGACCATCCTGATTTAAACATCAGCACTTCTAATCTATACGATGCCTATCACTATAATGCAGGAAATGCCTCTCCTCCTGCTTCAATACCTCAGAATTCATCAAACCGTGATACTTTAGAAATTGCATATAACTATTCCCATGGAACCCATGCTGCCGGCTTGGTGGGAGCAATCAATAATAATGGAACAGGAATTGCTTCTATTGGAGGAGGAGTTACTTTAATGGGAATACGTTCATCCAGAGATAACGGAAATATGGTTCGTACATCTCGAGGTGTTGCATGGGCAGTTGAAAATGGAGCAAATGTTATTAATATGTCTTATGGATCATTTTATTATCAACAATCTGAAGCAGATCTGTTTCAAGAATATGCAGACTTAGGAATTGTATTAGTAGCTGCTGCTGGTAATGAAGGGGATGAAGGAAATGCAATTAGTTATCCTGCAGGTTATCCCAGTGTAATAAGTGTTGCCTCCATTAATGGGGATGGGAAACTTTCTTATTTTTCTCAACATGGAAGTACAAATGCTGATATTGCAGCTCCGGGAGGATTTATCGTATCTTCCACAACTTTACCTAATATTTTAAGTTCAACCTATTGTAACCCATATTTGTTAGGCTATTCTTCCTTAAAAGGGACATATTATGATGGTATGCAAGGAACATCCATGGCATCTCCTATAGTTGCCGGATTGTGCGGATTATTATTATCTTATGATGCTACATTAACACCTTTAGAGATAAAATTATTATTACAAGAGACAGCATCTCAGTTAAATCCTGCCTCTGCTACCGATATTGGAGGAAACGGCTATGTTAATGCTTTTGCCGCACTTCTGTCCTTAATAAACAATCCTATTTTCAAAATATCAAAATCTACAATAAATGCTCCCTATTTGAAAAACAGTGATTCCATCTTAATTGTCTGCAATCGTGATTACGCAATAAGCGGAATTCCCTTATGGATAGATACCAATGTACGTACTTACTATGACAAATCAAAACGATTAATATTAAATATTCAAGAAAATTTCTCAACATCGCCACGTTCATGTGAAATATCCGTATATTGCCCTGAATTAGACAGTACTCTAAAAATAACTGTCTCGCAGGAAGCTTATCCACATACTCTTTTAACCAATAAAGAGACTGTTCGTATCAGTTCTACACAAGGAAGTGTATCATTTTTAAGTCTCAAAAGCAATGTCAGTTGGAAATTTAACGGAAGTATTCCTTCATGGTTAGACATTGATAAAACTCATGGAGACACAAGTACAACAATTACTTTTACTGCAATTGAAAATAATGAAACGGGAAGTGAGCGAAATACAACATTCATGCTTTCAGGAATTGGAGTAGATACTGTTGAATTAACTGTGATACAATACTCTGAAGAGTTATATTTCTCCACGAATAAATCAATAGTGAATTTAGGAAATTCCAGATATTCAATGGATACTATCTGGATAACATCCAATACTGATTGGGTAATACTCGGATTTGATACCAGCTTGGTAACTGTAGTACCCGTATCAGGTTTCGGAGACGGTTTTATTGTAGTAACTACCATTGTCACAAACAGTAGTTATACACCGAACCAAACTTCTGCTCATTTTTTCACTAATGGAAGTTCCACTGCCAACATCTGTATCTTACAGAAAGAAGTTGATTTTTTACTTCTGCCGGAAACTGAATTTACCTTAGGAGCAGAAGCAGGATCAACTGTAGAAGTCCCCATTCACACAAATATGACATGGTATTTTCAATCGACTACGGTAGCTTCATGGGCTGAACCTAATATAAGCGGAGCTAATGATAGTGTAGATGTAATATTTACTGCATTGGAAACTAATAATACCGGAGTAAATCGTACTGCAAATTATAAACCCAGAACACCTTCCACCATTCGTAATATATACATAACCCAAGAGTCAAAATCAACTATCCCAACTGATGAGATTGAAAATGAAAGTAAGCCGGTTCATATATATCCGAATCCTACCAGTAACAGTGTAAATATTGTTTCACCAAAAGAGATAAAACAATTACAGTTGATTTCTATCACCGGAAAAATATTTAAAAATATTTTTCCTGATGAAACAAACACAAAAATAGACCTTTCAAACCTGTCTTCAGGTATCTATTTTGCGAAAATAATTCTCAATGATAATTCTATTATCACCAAAAAGATAATAAAGCAGTAATAAAAAACAAATCATGAACAAAAAAGAAAACAACATCTTGCAAAAAAAAATTATTATTCTTTTTGCCGGTGTAATGTTATTTATTCTTAATACAGGTTATTCTCAACGTACTTCTGATCCAACTTATAACTTACAAGTTCAAAAAATGAATCGGCTTTTACAGTTGGTTCGTTATTTTTATGTTGATTCTGTCGACCTGAACAAAATCGTGGAAAAAGGAACTGTTGAGATGTTAAAAGAACTTGATCCTCATTCTACATACATTCCTAAAAAAGAAGTAACAAGAACAAATGAACCCTTACAAGGAAATTTTGAAGGGATTGGAGTATCTTTCCAAATTATAAAAGATACTATTGTTGTTGTTCAGCCAATTAAAGGAGGTCCTTCCGAGCAAGTTGGGATTATTGCCGGCGATAAAATTATACAAATTGATGATAGTGTAGCAACCGGAAAAACATGTACAAATGCATGGGTTTATAGTAAATTGCGAGGAAAAAAAGGGACAAAAGTCGTGGTGAAAGTTAAAAGAGGTAGAAATCCAGAATCCTTGACTTTCACAATTGTCCGTGATAAAATTCCAATCAACAGCATTGAAGTTTACTTCATGATTAATAAAGAAACCGGTTACCTGAAGTTAGAAAGATTCTCTCAAACTACTATGGATGAATTTAAGAAAGCCATGACAGAATTGAAGGACCAAGGAATGAAAAACCTGATTTTTGACCTTCGTGGTAACACAGGCGGATATTTGAATACAGCTGTAGAATTGGCAGATGAGTTCCTCCCAAAAGATAAATTGGTTGTTTATACACAAAATTCCAATCAAAATTTCCAGAATAACGTCAAACAAACATACAGTACAAGCAACAAAGACGGGCTTTTGGAAAGCGGAAAACTCGTTATCATGATTGATGAATATTCGGCTTCTGCCAGCGAAATTGTTTCAGGCGCGATACAGGATTGGGACAGAGGGATTATTGTAGGGAGACGTTCTTTTGGGAAAGGATTGGTACAAATTCCAACCATGCTTCCCGATAGCTCCATTATCCGATTGACAACTTCACGATATTATATCCCCAGCGGAAGATCTATTCAAAAACCATACGAAGGCGTAGAAGACTATAGTCGTGATGCTATCAAACGTTATAATGCAGGCGAACTAACCCACGCTGACAGTATTCATTTCCCCGATTCATTAAAATATTATACGGAAGGGAAACGCATTGTTTACGGTGGTGGCGGAATTATGCCTGATATATTTGTTCCTATGGATACCATCAAGGTTTCGGATTATTATTGGAAACTATACAGAAATAACATTTTTAATCAGTTTGTTTTATCTTATCTGGAACGGGAGAAGGAAAATTTGCTTAAACAGTACCCTACTTTTGATTCTTTCAATGATAATTTCCACGTTGATGCCGATTTGCAAAAAGAATTCTTTGCTTATGCGGCTAAAGAGAAGGTAAAAGATTCTATTGAATTTAATTTCAAAGGATATCTGGATGGATTTATCAGCCAAAACAAAGATACATTGAACAAAATATTCTCTTCTTTCAACCAAGTGAAAAATGACGATGAATTTCAACTAATGTTATCGAAGTATATTGAAACCGAAATGGAGAAGAAAAAGAAAGAAAATGAAAATTTTGACACAAATATCCATATTGAGCGGCAATTAAAAACCTTAATGGCTCGGAATCTGTACGATGCTAACAAATCTACCAAAATCTGGTTAGCATTGGACGATACTTATTTAAAAGCTCTTGAAGTCATTAATGATAATACACTATTTAAGAAGCTGAAAATTTCTTATTAGACTTCTTCAGAAAATAAACCATTTTCTTTTTCCGGATGGCTTTATACCTTGCTATAATGTTATTTCGTTTGTTCGGCACATCCGCCTTGCAATGATGAGAAACGAGGAAAAAGCACCCGAGCCACAAAGTGTCGCAAGAGCATTGAGACTTTAGCTGAGATAATCTCGTTACTTGTTACAATTATTATCTCTGACTTCTTATTTTCTTTTATTGGTGTCCGGTAAAAAAATGGGCTATTACAGAATACCATAAATTTATTACAAACGGTCTTATTTGAGGCTATAATTTGCCAGTTTGTAATGAATTTGAAGTATTTTATTGTAATTTTTTAGGTAAAAAGTCCATTTTTTTAACGGATAAACCATAAACAAATTCCAAACCTATATAATTTAATCCAAAAGATACATCTCCGTAACTTTCAAATGGAACATTGGAAAATTTATAGTAGCCTGTATATGGTTTTTGGGGACAATAATTCGCTATTATTGAAAGGTTAAAGGTATGTGTTCTTTTTGTTATAAACACTAATCCCGCCTTTACAAAATAAGACACAAATGCACGTTGTTTGAAATTTTCCGTGTACATATCGAAAATTTGTATAGACTGATTACCGTCAGCATCCGGTGGAATTAGATCCCCAAGATAATAGCCCATTCCGTTTTCCCAAATATATGGATATTTTTCAAGTATATTTATTTTAATTCCTAATTCTGCAAAATAATTGAGTTTTTTATTCTTTAAGGTTTCATATTGCAGGGAAACAGGAATTATAAAATTTCCGTAATAGGATTCTACTGTTTTATGCTCATGAAAATCTCCTATTACATGTTCGATATCTGCAGTAAATTCAAATTGAAATTGATACGGGATAAGACCATAGCCCGCATCCACAATTACATTAAAATTGTTCCTCCATATACGCTGTTTTATTCCAATACCGGCTTCAAAGCTGATAAAAGGATTACTTTTAAGTATTTTCTCTCCATAATGTTTGAATTTTAGATTATTCAACAGTATGGGTTTTACAAAAATACGGATTTGTGTCTGTGGTATTTTATAAAACTCTTGAGAAAATCCTGAACTAAAACCACTTATAATCAGCAATAAAACAATTATCCCTTTCATATTTGCTTTTAATAAGTTTAATGCGATTGTGTATAAAAGTATGCACAATCGCATACATTATTTTATTTATTAAAAAGTCAGAATGCTAGTATAAGTAATACCACCAGCTCCCATGTGGTACCCTTTCACCCAACCGGATTTGGTCATCGTTTGTACATATATTTTATGCTTGGCTTTTTTCGCTGCTAAGTGATAAACGGATTGACCGGTAGACGTATTAAATTCTACTTTTTCTGAACAATCACCCTTCCAGCCACTAATATGTCCGTAAACTCGTGCCTGACAAGTAGCTTCATATTTTTTCCAACTTTTATTTTTTTTATAATAATTTTTTGTTTTTGCTTTTACATGTCTTCCTTTAGGAAAAGGCGTTTTATGAGCGATAACCCACTTTATACGACGGGATTTGCCATTGTTATATTTAAAGTCACTCTTTATTCTTCCACTTCTACAATCATTTGATTTTTGATATTTTTCTATGACAAGATTTCCATTTGTGATATTGGAATAATTTCCATTTCTTGACGTAATTAATTCGCTTTGAGTATCTGTTTCAAAGTATCCATCTTCTAAATACCTATAATAAACATTTCCTATTTTCAATTCAGCATTTGGATTTAAAATTGCCCTGAATGAAGTTTCCATGATAAAGTGATTATCAGGATCTTCTTCAATATTCTCGCCATCAGTTGTTTCAAGCCAATGAAGTTCGGCTTTTAATAATACACTACGCAATGAAATAAATCCTAATTTTTCTTCGAACTCTTCATAAGGTTTATATGAGTTGATTTTCCCACTTTCAGCTATCTCAACTAATTCATCATCTGAGCGACCCTCTAATAAAGGTGCTATGTTTTGTTTATTATATTCATCCATCAATCTGTCCAACTCATCAATTGTCCATCGTACGTGTTCGAAACTTTCAAAGCATAAGATTCCATCTTCATTCTTAATAGAAAATAAAGAATAAACTTTGCTTATCTTTTCGTTTTCGGTCAAGATTTTACTAGTTTCTTTTTTACACGCATAAAAAATACCTGCTCCAATTATTGCCGCAACGGCAACTACTAAAATTAGTTTTACTTTTTTCATTTTTTTTAGAATTTAAGTTTAATACAATTTTATTCTGCAAAGTAAATCATTTTTTAAATACAAAATGTTATTTTTGTGAAAAAATCACTAATACACCATTATTAATTAAACTAATAAAAGATAAAACCCGTCCGCTTGTTTTCTCGTTCTCTTGTTTTCTTATTTACTATTTCCTATTTCCTCATTTACTTTCAAAAAAAGATTATCTTTGCAAGACAAAATAAAAACTAAATGTATTATTAATTACTAAAAATCTAAATTTATGAATTCCACATCAGAAACAGGACATGCAAAAAATGTTGCCAACTTTGAAGCCGAAATTTCATTTTGCACGGCTTATGGAGCTGCCTATAATCCAAGTAAGAAATCCTTAACCGTAGAGGCTCTCAAAGAATTGCTTTCCCTGTCCAGGGATGCACTTTCCAAAGTTATTAATGCAAAAAACGCACACGATTTGGCAATCAACCGGCGACAAATCGAATTTACGTCATTAAAACCTTTAGCTACCCGAATCATCAATGCCCTGGATGCCTCCGATGCCCCAAAGCAAACCCTTGAAGACGCCAAAAGCATTAACCGGAAAATACAGGGTGTCCGCTCAACGGCAAAACCAAGTCAGGACGAGGAAAAGAAAACCATTTCTACTTCTCAACAAAGCTATGACAGCTTATTGGAAAACTTTTCCAGGCTTGTTGAGCTTGTCATTGCCGAGCCGGCTTATGCTCCCTATGAAGGTGAATTAATGATGGCTTCTTTGCATACCTATATAAAACAGCTTCGTGCTGCTAACACCAGCGTAGTCAATATCTATACTGAGTATAGTAACGCTATGATTGCACGGGACAGTGTCTTATATGCAACCGATACGGGCTTGGTCGATATAGCCTTGGATGTAAAGAAGTATATAAAATCCGTATTCGGAGCAGATTCATCTCAATACAAACAGGTCAGTAAATTAGCCTTCAAACGACCAAAATAATCAGGAGCAAACGTTTTAATTTTTTTTGGATTGTTTCGTACCTGCTGATAGGATTGCTGCTTCATACTTCGTAGTAACGTTCTTCGTTCCTTGCAATAACAACCTAAACAAACATATTACGTCATGGCAAGGAACGAAGTCATCTGGAATTATAACCCACACCTTTGCAAGCCCAATGCCATAAAAACAATTAAATCCCGAAGGGATGACAGGATTATAGATAATGAATGATACAAAAACATCTAAATCCTGAAGGGATGACAGGATTATAGAACAAATTGCGATATAGTTTTCAGGCCCCGAAGGGAATTTATATTCTCGTATCCGCTTTTTATATTCTTGCATCCGCATTGTGTATTTTTGCTTCCGCACTGTATATTCTCGCGTCCGCATTATATATTCTCGTGTCCGCTTTTTATATTCTTGCATCCGCATTGTATATTCTTGCATCCGCATTGTATATTCTTGCGTCCGCTTTTTATATTTTTATGTCCGCACTGTATATTTTTGCATCCGGTTTTTATATTTTAAAGTTTATCGCTTAATGGTGAAATAGTATGGAAGTTAGAGAAGTTAAGAAGTTTTAATAATATATAATAGTAGAATAGTACAATGTGTCCTTTCATAAATAAGGTTGACAGGATTTTAGCATTTTAAACTCATTGTTAATAACTTTTTATTATTGTTTTATTATTATTTACTTTT
>QMCD01000609.1_pt1 | contig 40393 bp, 48 predicted proteins | sample 1821841 | NCBI WGS metagenome assembly QMCD01 (sample SAMN01991225, study PRJNA193472) | Termite gut metagenome, whole genome shotgun sequencing project. | isolation source: worker | host: Macrotermes natalensis
TGTAAACATTGTGCAAATCGATCGAAAATATACTTGTCTGACTTTCGGCAAGGCAGCTCAATGTTGTGAAATCTTGAAAACAAACGTCTTTACCCTTGCGGAACTCCCGCTACCCCGCCGACAACCGTCGGGAGACTTGCGGGAACTCCCGCTACCTTGCAGACGACCGTCGGGAGACTTGCGGAACTCCCGCTACCCTGCAGACAACTGTCGGGAGACTTTCGGGAACTCCCGCTACCTTGCCGACGACCGTCGGGAGACTTGCGGAACTCCCGCAACCTTGCAGACGACCGTCGGGAGACTTGCGGAAACTCCCGTTACCCCGCAGACAACCGTCGAGAGCCCCGCTGCGAGAAAACGACTGATGAAATCGAACCTTCACTTAACTCTCTTTTTCCTTCCCACACCCATAAACAGTGGCAGGAAGCAGAATGTGCCGATGAGTGAAACAATCAATCCGCCAATAGTTCCGGCGGCCAGCGGAAACCAGAAGGCTTCCTTGTATTGCCCTATCATAAACGGGATAAATCCTAAAACGGTGGAAATAACCGTCAGGAATATCGGGCTTATTTTTGCACTCCATGCCTTGACGTATGCCTTCAGTGGCGTGAGGTTCCATCGCCGTCTGATGTTGTTGTATTCGTTAAGTACGTAGATGTTGGCATTAACGGTAAGGCCGCACAGAAGTACGAATGCAGCAAACCCACCCTGGTCGAAAGTTAAATGAAACAAATAGAATGTGAGGAAAATACCGATGAACGATATCGGAATAACAAAAATAACGGCAAAGGGCTGTTTAAGGGAGTTGAACAGTATGCTGCACATAAAGTAAATAATGGCGAAAATCAGCAGCAGCAGTGCGTATTGATGTTTGTTGTCGCGTCCCCAGTTATACGACTGCGATTCCTGTTTTATCGTATAGCCCATGGGCAATTCTGTTTGAAATTCTTCAATGCTGCGTTCCATCACTCTGCGTCCCTGTTCACTTGTGCCTATGTATTGGTATTGAAGACACAGCCGGTATTGCTGGTTTTCTTTCACAATGTCTTGCGGCACCTGTACTTTTTGCAGTTGCGCCAGTTCAATGAGCTTGTATTCCCTTTCGGTTCCTATTTTACCCGGAATATGTTCCATGCTCCATATATCGTATTCTTCCGACTGTTTTGAGTGAAGCATTATTCGCTCCATGCCGTATTCTCCCGGAATGTAACCTGCCGGTATTTCCCTGCCAAACATTGGTTGAATTGACGCAAACAGCTGAACAGGCTGTATTCCCGCCTGCGCCAGGCGTTCGAGGTCTAAATCGAAAACAAATTCATGATAGTCGTCCTTAAGCATGCTAAATTCGGAATTTATAATCACATCGTTGATTCGCTGGTTTTCCATCATCTTCGCTCTAAACCTTTCAGCCAGGGCCCACAGGTCGTCGTAGTTGAAGCCATACATGAAAATACGGTAATTTCCTGCCATTTCGTAAACATTATTGCTGAAAGCGTCGCCAAGCCCCGAAACGCTCCAGCTGCCGCCTCCAAGTTCGAGGGCTTTAGTGATAAGGCTTGAATATAAAAGATACGGGAAGCCACTGCGTTCGCTTTCTTTTGTGAACCGTATGCTTATATTGGCCTGCCGGGCATTGTTTATGTTGGTCTGAAACTGGCGTACTTCAGAGAACTGACTTATGTAGCTTTCCATACGCTGAATAAGGTTGTTCATCTGCTGTATGGTAGAGCCGTTGGGAAGTGAGGCTGATACATAAATACTCGTTTCTTCTCTGTCGGCAAAATAACTGCCTTCAAAAAAGAATTGGCTGACCGTGGCGAATAATATTGAAAAGCCCCTGACGGGGCTTTTTTTATGCCTTTTTTTCAAGTCTAATTGCGCTGTCGGGGCAAATTAGCGCGCACGTTCCGCACCCGATGCAAAGCGCCGGATCAGGTTCAACCGCCGGGGTCTGGTAGATACCAACCTCTTTTGACCAGCTCAAGCACTTCTCGCCTTTTGCATTGATAGGACATTTCGCCAGGCACAGCCCGCAGCCTTTGCAAAGCTCGGTGTAAACATAGTAGTCCATCTTGCCTTTTGCAATATTTTCTATTTTATAACCTTGATATTCCATTGTCGCCATTATACACCCGCCTTTTCTTTGATTAACTGCATCCCGACTTCAAGCGCCTTGTAGTTCAATTCGCGAAGCTCCGGTTTTGCATTGAATTTCTTGCCAAGCGCAAGTTCCATCGCGTTTTTGACATCATCAATATCAAGAACTTTTGTCGCTTCAAGCAACACACCCAGAATTATGATGTTAAATACCCGTGCGCTCAAATCTTCGTTCGCAATTTTGTTGGCATCAACGCCGATAACGCGTTTACCGCTGCATTCCGGCGCGCGCGTGCAAACCGATGTATCGTAAACGATTGTCGTGTTCTCGTCAACATACGTCTCACATCTGTCAAGCGCTCTGTCCGAGAGCATAATCACGATATCCGCCTTTGAATAACGCGGTTCACCAATCGGTTCGTCAGAAATCTGGCAAAACGCAATTGAAACACCGCCGCGCTGCTCAACCCCGAAGTTCGGGATATACATCACGTGCTTGCCGGCCTCGTAACCCGCTTCAACCAGGATTTTCGCGATAGATTGAACACCTTGTCCGCCTTCGCCTGCAATCGCTATTTTTGTTCTAACCATTTTGACCCTCCGATCCTGAAACAAATTCTTTTACTTCAAAGTATTCTTCCATTTGTTGTAATCTCGCCCACGTATCAACGTTGTTTGTACGCCAGTTCAAAGGACAAACCGAAAGAACTTCAACGAACGCAAACCCGCCTTTATCAACGGTTTCCAGCGCTTTTTTGAAGGTTGAACGAAGCTTGCGCATATTTGAGATAGTTGCGCGCGCAACGTATGATTTTTCAGGGTTGGCAATCGCCGCAATCATTTCCGCGCCTTTTGCCGGCCGGCCTGTCGCGTCGCAGTCACGCCCGTAAGGGGTTGTCTCGGTCACCTGACCGGGCAGCGTTGTAGGCGCCATCTGACCGCCTGTCATACCGTAGTTGGTGTTGTTGACAAGCACAATCAGCATTCTTTCGCCGCGAACAGCCGCGTTCACAAGGTGCTGCGCACCAATTGCCAAACCGCCGCCGTCACCCATATAAGCGATGCCTATCGCCTCGGGGTTTGCGCGGGTCACGCCGTAAATAACCGGTGTTGTCCGCCCGTGGTGGTTTTGAACTGTATCAACATCCAAATAGTTCCACGCCAAAAGGCAGCACCCGATATCAACGCCGAAAACCGTTTTTTGCTTGATACCAAGGTCATCAATCGCGAACGCCAATGATTTCAACACCATACCGTGTCCGCAACCCGGGCAGAACTTACTTGCGCCGACTTCCTCGTTTTGCGCGTCCGGCAAAGCCGGTGCTATGTCTAATTTATATGCCATTTTTCTATCTCCTTTAATTCTTTCTAGATTGCTTCGCTTGCGCTCGCAGTGACAGTCTATACCGTTGCCGGCTGTTTAGCCATTGCTTCCACTTTTGCTACAATATCGCCGCCCGTTACACCGACACCCATCTTGTAAAGCGTTGAGTAAGGCGTTGTGCAGCCATATATCGCTTCCAATATCATCTGCGCCATCTGACCGTCAGCAGATTCCGTGAACAGAATTTGCTTTGCACGGTTGACCGCCTCTTTGAGCGGTTTTCTCGCAAGCGGCCGCAGCGTGATTGGTCTGAACAGACCCGCCTTGATACCTTTTTCGCGAAGCTCGTCAATCGCCGTTCTTGCGCTGCGTGCTACGATACCATGCGCAATAACAAGGATTTCCGCATCATCAGCTTTGTATTCCTCGTATTCCGCGATTTTATCTTCAAGCGCCTCAAAATCAACTTTATACTCGTCAAGAACTTCCATAAGCTCTTCTTCCATATTGTATGTGTTGCGCCAGTGCATAGATTTTCTGTCTTTGCCGATTTCGCCGTCCGGAAGCAGGCTCGCCTCGGTCGGAACCATCGTAATCCCGCGTGATGCCGGGTCGTACATATTAACAGGTTCTCTCATTTTACCCTGATAACCGTCCGCCAAAACGTAGGTCGGGAATCTGTACGTCCACGCTGTGTTGAACGCCTTAATCATATAATCAAACAAATCCTGGTGGCCGGCTGTTGAATAAACAATTCTGAACCCTTCGCCGTTGCCGCCGTAGCATGTCAAACGAGTTTCTTGCTGCGCATAAATAACCGTGGCCGTTGACGGGCCGCCGCGCTGCATAACCGCGCAAACAAACGGGATACGCATCATCTCAGCCATTGACATCGCATCTTGCATAATGACGTTACCGGGACCTGCAGTCGCCGTGAACGCGCGTTTGCCGGCCAAAATACCGCCAAGCGTAGAAAACCCCGCCGAAATCTCGTCTTCCGTCTGCAAGAATCCCGCTCCGGTCTTTGGAAGCAATTTGCACCACGTGTGCATAATCTCGTTTTGCGGTGTAATCGGATAACCGTACATAAACTCAGCCTCCGCCGCGTTTGCAGCGTACGCCAGAACCTCGTTTCCGGTTAAAAACATCTTTGTGTCTTCTTTGATAAGCTTGTTTACCATTTTGCCCTGCCTTTCTAATATACTAGGCATGGTATTATAAACAAAGCCCGCCGTCAAGGCGTATCAACGAGACCGGCTACGAACGCGTGTCGAGTTTTTTTGAGCCGTCAGCAAGGTGTATCTCATTTGAAGGCGTTGCGATTGGGTTGAACGTATCTTCAATCGCGATTTTTCTGCGTGAATGAACATAGTCTTGCATCCCTTTAATCTCGGCGTTTTTCGCAACACGCTCAGGCGTCAGCGTAAACCCGTTTCCGCTGAAGAAATTTGCGAATTTATCTCGCAAATCTTGCTGCTTCTCCCATTTTCTTTGAGTCGCTACTTGTTGATCATACTTCACTTGCTGCACATTAGTCCATTTGGGTTTTTGCGGGCGTGTAAGCGCACTCCATTCGTCTTTGACGTTAGCACCCATTATCGCTATTTCGTGGCCAATAGAAAATCCCATATGCTGTCTCCTCTCTTTTGTAAACGTATATATATAAAGAATATACTCGCCCAAAAATTGCCTTTTTGTTACAAAACATTACAAAGCTGGATTTTTTGGCGCAATAAGCCGACATACTAAACATGTCATACATTAATCCAAATATTTATAAAAGAGGGTGGCAACCGCAGCAAAATTCCTGCTTTTGCGGTAATTATTCTGCGCCGCGGGGCTCAAGTATTTTTGGCTGCTCAGGTATTTTTGGCGGTTCGGGTATTTTTGGCAGATTAATGGCGTTTAGCATGCTGGCCGGAATATTTACAAACATTATGGCTTTTAACAGAAAGCCCGCGCCACAACAGATGTTTGTATCTGAGAAGCCCCAACCCCCGCTGCAGGACAGCAGACAGTCGCAGGCGACCTCTGCGCAGCAGGCTGAATCTTCTCAACCCACACCAGAAGAAATCAAAGCAGCAGCGGACGCACGTTTTGTTGCAGACATAAACCGCGAACACGGCACGAGTTTTAAGACCAGACAAGAAGCACAAACGCATTTAGACAGTCTTAAAGCGCAAGCGTCAAAACAGGATGCTGCGGCTATCCAAAACGAGGCTGCTTCACTGCCGGAAGAACAAATAATACGCGAAAACAATACATTATCCCGTGCAGGAATGCATCTTAACGGAGTTGTTGAAGGCACCATAGAACAAAGCTCTGTAAACGGTAATTGCTGGATGATGGCAGCCATAGAAGCTACTCCAAGACAGATATTGAACGAATCAATCACAATCAATGACAATGGTGATGCTCTCATCACTTTACAAGGTGCAGGCAAAACCTACACCATAACAAAAGAAGAAATCAAATCGCGCATGGGCACACTTTCAAAAGGCGACCTTGATATATGTGCGTTTGAACTTGCGCTTGAAAAATACGTTAAAGAAAATCCCGGCATCATTAGCGGAAAAGATTTGGATTCAGGGGGATTTCCAAGCAAAGCAATGGATGCGCTTGTTGCCGGCAAAAACACTCACAACGTATTTTTTGGGTTGCATGGTTTAACAAGTAACGAAACCCTTGTTAAAAGAATAGAAGATAACTTTAATAATGTTGCGCCGGGTCAGCAGCCATCACAGATTATGACCGCCTGCACAGGGCCGCGTTCCGGTAAAAAACCAAATATGCTGCTTAATATGGACGGTACCGTGGCAATGTCCAGACCAAAAAACGGGTTCTCTATGCAGCAGAGCAACCACGCGTACACGATTACAGGCGTAGAAGGCGACTATATACTGCTCAAAAACCCGTATAATACCGGCAAAACTCTAAAAATTCATAAAGACAATTACAAGACCGTATTTATATCAACTCAAAGCAGACAACTGGCCCCTGCAGTGCTTGCAAGACTAAACACGCCCGATAGTGACGTAAAACTTGCAAATAATAGCGGCGACCCTAATGACGAGCTAACTTAGATTAATCATTCTTAATCAACGTAGATATTTTTGTTTTTCCACGGTATTGGCGCCATCCGGTAGGATTCACCTGTTTCTTCGTAGATACGGCGCTGGTTTTGCAGCGATGCACGCCCGTAAAGACCCAGCTCCGAGCGGGTTTTCTTGGGTTCAAGCCTGTTTGTCACCCACGGACTGAACCCGAAACCGCCGTAGTTGTAGCTGTAACTGCCGCCTGCACGGAACAAATCCGCGTGCGCCGCCGGTGGTAATATTAAAAATCCCGCACATAGCGGGATAAAAAATTGTTGTTTCATAACAATATTTTAAGTCCATTAATCGGATTTGTCAAGTTTATGCTAAAATAATCTGTATGAAAATCACGGTGAATGGCAAAGAGGTTGAAATCAGAGGCAAAACGGTCGCAGATTTTGTTGTTGAGCGTAATGTTACGGGCAAAATGTTTGTTATTGAAAAAAACGGCCAAATCATACACGACCACGCGGCTGAAACGCTGGCTGAGGGCGACGTTATTGAACTTGTGGGGTTTGTAGGCGGGGGGTAAATAATGGGCTTTGCGCCAAGATGCGGAGGGGACAGATGAGAGTTCTTGTCGGGATGTCCGGCGGGGTTGACTCGTCGGTGACAGCACTGTTGTTGAAACGGCAGGGGTACGATGTGATAGGAGCAACTATGGCCACACGCGAAAACTCCGATTACAGCGCGGCCGAGCAGGTTTGCGCACAGCTCGGGATTCCGTTTCACGTTATTGATTGCGCCGGCGCTTTCAAAACCCACGTGATTGAGAATTTGAAACAGGAATACACCGCGGGCCGCACACCAAACCCTTGTGTACAGTGCAATTCATTTGTAAAGTTCGGGCTTTTCCCGCAGCTGGCTCGCGAGGCGGGAATTGAGTTTGACAAATTCGCCACCGGGCACTACGCGCGGCTCACGGACGGTGTTTTGCGCCGCGGGGTTGACCCCAAAAAAGACCAAACGTATTTTTTGTACCGCGTGAATTTTGACAACGTGCTGCTGCCGCTCGGCGGCTACACAAAAGAGCAAATCCGCGAAATAGCGCGCGAAGCCAATCTTATTATCGCCGAAAAACCTGAGAGTCAGGATTTTTGTATCGGCCAATACAGCGATTTTTTGGAGCTGCCCGAAACTCCCGGCGATATTGTGGACAGCGGCGGCAAGGTTTTGGGGCGCCACAACGGGATTTGGAACTACACGGTGGGCAAACGCAAAGGGCTTGGGGTCGCCGCGGCGCAGCCGCTGTACGTTTTGGAGCTTCGCAAAGACACAAACGAAGTGGTGGTCGGCTTTGCGGACGAAACGTTTAAAAAAGGGCTGATTGCAACGGATTTGCGCTGGATTAGCCGGCCTGCGAGCGCCGATTTGAGTGCGAAATTCCGCTCAACACAGGCGCCAATCGGGGTAAAAGCGCGAGTTGATGGCGATATTTTACATGTTGAGTTCGACCAGCCACAGCAGTCGGTGAGCGCAGGCCAATCAGTCGTTCTCTACGACGGCGACACGGTTTTAGGAGGCGGGATAATTGAGCAGGTATATTAGAAACATAATTGTGCCGGAAATCGGGCAGGCCGGTCAAGAAAAGCTCGCGGCGGCGCGGGTTTTGGTCTGCGGCGCGGGCGGGCTCGGCTCAACTGTCATCGCAAACCTTGCCTCGCTCGGTGTCGGCACAATTGGCATCATTGACAACGACAATGTGGAACTGTCAAACCTCAACCGCCAGTACATCCACAAAGATATCGGCAAGCTCAAAACCGACTCCGCCGCGGAGTTTGTCACCGCATTCAACCCTGATGTGGAGGTAAAGACTTATCCTGTACGGTTCACAGCCGATACTAACCCGGATTTTATCGCTGAATACGACTTTCTGATTGATTGTTTTGACAGTTTTGAATCAAAGTTTTTACTCAACGAAATCGCGCTTGCGACCGGCAAAACCCTTATCCACGGCGGAGTTGCAGAATTTAGCGGGCAAGTTTTGGTAATAATACCCGGCAAAACCGCGTGTCTGCGCTGTATTTTGCCAGAGCCTGCAGCCGGCGAAAAAACAAAAGGCGTCGTAAGCCCTGCCGCCACAACAATTGCCTCGCTGCAAAGCATGGAGGCGCTCAAACTTATCCTTGGCCGACCGGTGACCAAAAAACTTTTGTGCTATGATGGCTTGGAAAACGCACTCAAACAATTGACCCCCGAAAGGAACCTACGATGTCCCAAATGCAGAAATATCTAGATTTATACGAGCTGCCGCTGGAAGATTTGATGGAAATGTCTGCGCAGGTTACGCGCGAGAATTTCGGCGGGGATGTGGAATTGTGCTCTATTATCAGCGCAAAAACGGGCAAGTGCAAGGAAAACTGTAAATATTGCTCGCAAAGCGCGCACAACAAGGCAAAAATTGAGGTTCACGACCTGTTGAGTACGGAAGAAGTCCGCACGGCTGCGCTCAGCGCGAAGGAAAACGGCGCAACACGGTTTTGCGTGGTGACTTCCGGCACAAAACCGGAAGGTCAGGACTTTGACAAAATTCTTGATATGCTGCGCGCGGTGACCGAAATTGACGGTCTGCACACCTGCTGTTCGCTGGGGATTTTGGATGAAGAGCAGGTAAAAGCCATCAAAGACGCCGGCGTTGAGCGCTACAACCACAACATCAATACCGCAAAGTCTTTTCACGACAGCATTTGCACCACACACAGTTTTGAAGACCGTGTTCGCACAATAAAATTAATCCAAAAATACGGAATTGAGGCTTGCGCGGGCGTGATAATCGGGATGGGCGAAACCCGGCAGCAGCGCGTGGAGATGGCGCTGCAACTGGCCGAACTGAACCCAAAATCCGTGCCGATAAATTTTTTGAACCCGATTGACGGTACACCGCTGGAAGGTACGCACGACGCGATTGATGAGGAAGAAATCCTGCGCACGATATGTATTTTCAGGCTGATTATGCCGGGTGCGCTTTTGCGCTACGCGGGCGGGCGCACAACGCGGTTTTCGCAAGACTACCAGCGGCTCGGGATAAAAGCCGGAATCAACGCCCTTTTGGTCGGGAATTACCTGACCACAACCGGCTCAACGCCGCAGCAGGACGCCGAATTAATCAAACTAACCCTTCCTTCAACGCTTTAACCGCGGCCTGGGTGCGGTCATCAACGACAAGTTTTTGGATAATATTGCACACGTGGGCTTTTGCGGTGTGCTCGGAGATTGTGAGCGCCTGCGCAATATCATTGTTTGACATCCCGTCCACAACGAGTTTCAGGACCTCATATTCGCGCGCGGTAAGGTTTGCGTGCTGTTCTTTGAACGCGGCACGCGACATCTGCCGCGGCGGGATTACACCGTTATTTTTCTCGCGCAAGATAGGTACAATCTGCGCATCCAGCCACATCGCACCGTCATTGACCGATTTTATAGCCATTTTCAGGATTTCCGTACCGGTATCTTTCATCACATAAGCCATTGCACCGGCTTGAAGCGACGAAATCACCTCGGGCTCTGATATGTGGGAGGTCAAAATAACAATTTTTGCGTTGTTATCAAGCTTCAATATCCGCTTGGTTGCCTCAATGCCGGTGATATCAGGCAGTCCGATGTCCATCAAAACAACATTGGGATGCGTTTTGCGATACATTTCAACCGCCTGTTTGCCGCTTTCGGCCTCGGCGACAACATCTCCGATACCTTCAATAAGCGATTTTAGCCCGACACGCATAAGTTTTTCGTCTTCTACAAGTAAAATTTTAATCATTCTATACTTATAAGACATCCGCGGTTAAGTTGTAACCCTCCCGGCAAGTGTACGGGGTACAATTCTAATTGTTTTGAAAATACGAGATTAAATCTTCATTCGCGATTGAAACCTGCTCGCCTGTCGCAAGGTTCTTGACACCGGCTTGTTTGCCGCCTGGGAAGATGGCGTAACGGGCGGTTTTTGCGGCTTTTTCAAGCTGCTTTTGTATTTTTTTGCCTGATAAATCTGTTTCTGTGGTGATGCCGGCAGTGCGAAGCTGCGATGCAAGCGTAAAAGCAGCACTTGTATCGTCACAAACGATGTAGGCATCAGTTTTTTCAGGTTCAATTAGCTCCAACAGCGAGGCAAGCCGTTCCATCCCCATAGCCCAGCCGACAGCCGGTGTATCAGGTCCGCCAAGGGTTTTTACAAGCCCGTCGTACCTGCCGCCGCCGCAGACGGCGTTTTGCGAGCCAAACAAACCAAATTTAATCTCAAAAACCGTGCGGTTGTAGTAATCTAAGCCCCGCACAAGCGTATTATTCAGGTTGTATTTAACATTTTGTGCATCTAATAATTTCTTTACTTCATCAAAATGCGCTCCACATTCGTCACAAATGGGATTCATTGGTTGATTGAGGAATCCTGCGAGAATTGCATTACATTGCAAGTTTTTACAATCCAATATCCGCAACGGATTTTTGTCATAGCGGCTTTGGCAGTCCGGGCAAAGATCTTTCAACTCAGATTTTAATACCCCACGTATATTGTTTTTATAATCCTCGCGGCAGGCGCTGCAGCCGAGCGTGTTCAATTCAACTTCCAAATCCGGCAGCCCGAGCGCGTTCAGGTAATCCACCGCAAGCAAGATGACTTCCGCATCGGCCGCAGGCCCTTCAATCCCAAATACTTCCGCCCCAACCTGATGAAACTGGCGCAGCCGGCCGGCCTGCGGCCGCTCATAACGAAACATCGGGCCTTTGTACCAAAGTTTTACCGGCGGTGAGAGCCTGTGCATCCCGTTTTCAATGAACGAGCGTACAACACCTGCCGTACCTTCCGGTCTTAAAGTCAGTGACCGCCCGCTTTTTTCAAACGTGTACATTTCTTTGTTAACAATATCAGTTGTTTCACCCACCCCGCGCGCAAAAAGCTCCGTGTGCTCCAAAATAGGTGTTCTGATTTCGCCGTAACCGTATCTGCCAAAGACTTTCAGTGCGGCGCTTTCCATCGTTTGCCACAGCGCAGCCTCGGCCGGCAAAATATCCTTTGTCCCTTTAACAATATTCGTCATATTTTATCAAACCCTGTGTATTTTTGCAGCGCTTGCGGGATTAAAACCGTGCCGTCGCTCTGCCGGAAGTTCTCCAAAATCGCCGCGAATGTGCGCCCAACCGCAAGCCCTGAGCCGTTAATCGTGTGTACAAACCGGTTTTTGCCGTCTTTGTCTTTGAAGCGGATGTTTGCGCGCCGCGCCTGATAATCGCCGTAATTTGAGCAGCTTGAAATCTCCTTGTAATCGTTATACGACGGCATCCACACCTCTAAATCCCAGCATTTGTTCGCGCCAAACCCGATATCTGCGGTGCATAACGCGACCTTGCGATATGGCAGCTCCAGCAATTGCAGCATTTTTTCGGCATCGGCGGTCAGTTTCTCGTGTTCTGCAGCAGAGGTTTCCGGCGTGCAAAGTTTGACCAGCTCAACTTTATTAAACTGGTGAACCCGTATCAGCCCGCGCGTATCTTTGCCCGCAGAGCCCGCCTCGCGCCTGAAACACGGCGTATACGCCATCATATATTTTGGCAAATCGTTTTCCGACAGGATTTCGTCCGAATAAATGTTGGTCACGGGCACCTCGGCTGTCGGCGCCAGATATAAATCCTCTTCTTCGCACTTGTACATGTCCTCTTTGAACTTTGGCAGCTGGCCTGTACCTGTCATAGCCGCGCCGTTAACCATAAAGGGCGGTAAAATCTCCTCGTAACCCGCGGCTGCGTGCTGTTCTAAAAAGAAGTTTACAATAGCGCGCTCTAACGCCGCACCCTTGCCGCGATACATCACAAACCGCGACTGCGAAATCTTCACCGCGCGCTCAAAATCCACAATACCTTTTTCTGCCGCAATATCCCAGTGGGGGACGGCTTCACCGGTACGCGGTTCGCCCCACAAGCTTATCAAAACATTATCCGACTCTGACGTACCGATTGGCGTTGTCTCATCAGGGATATTCGGGATATTCAAAAGCAACTCGCGCTGCGCGGCTTCAAGTTCGGTCTCTTTTTCTTCAAGCGACTTAATCTGTTCACCGACTTCTCTCATTTGCGCGCGGGCCGCATCGTCAATTGCACCTTTGCTTTGCGCTTTACGCTTGGCACGCAGCTCGTCAGCCTGCGTCTGGATTTTTCGCCGTTCAACATCAATCTCCAGAACCGCGTCAACGGACAGTTCCGGATTACGCCGCTTTAACAGCTCATTTATCCTTCCGGCATCCTCTCTTATTAGTTTAATATCCAACATGCCTTAATTCTATCATATAAATCCACAGGTGGATAGTTTTTTTTGAAAAGCATGTTTATAATTGATAGTATGTTTAAAGAAATAGTTATCAGATTAAAAAAGCACTACATGTCGGTTCAGGACGCAACGATTATCAAGGAGATGGACGATGCGAACCTTCGTCATTTTGCCGACAACAGCCGGTTGTTTTCAAAAGAGCTAGGGCTTATAGATTTTGATTTGCAGCGTCAGTAGGCCGCGCTGCGCAAGCGTTTGCCGCCAAAACTTCCCCCATTTTATAACGACTAATTGTAACAACTCTTTACAAAAAAGGCAATCTTTTTGTGAAAAAAAACTTTATGTAAGAGTAGGTTAGTTTAAAAAAATTATAGGTGGGTTATTTATGACAGTTGGTAGTGCTCTAAAGGTTTTTGGTAATGTTTACGGTAATCTTGTGCTGAAAGGCAAAGGCGGAACAGCGGGCAAAGCTTACCTGAAGACTTTAAGTTCGCAGTCTAAGGCGTACAACGGCGGGCTGCTTAAAAATTTCGGTGAAATCAATAAAATTGCGGTCAATAACGCCAAATTTGCCGAACCGGGATTGTTCCAGGGCGGGGTTATCAAATCCATGGCGGCCGATATAAAAAGTATCCCGGCAGGTATGAAATCCGGCTGGGCGGGCGCAAAAGGGTTCGGTAAAGTAGGCGCCGCGCTAAAACCGCTCGGTAAAGCGGTACCGATTGTGTTTACGGCAATGATGCTGGCCTCCGAGGTGCCGAACATAGTACGGGCAGCAAAAGATAAAGGACTTATCGCGGGCGTAGTTGAAACAGGAAAAGCCGGCTTAAAACTCGGTGCAGGGTTCGCGGGAGCTGCGCTCTTGAGCGGTATCCCGTTCGTTGGCCCAATCGTAGGCTTTATGGCCGGTAACTGGCTTGCAACAAAAATCGTGGGCAAAAGCCACTCCGAGAAAAAGGCTGAACAACAGCAACAACAGGCACAAATGGAGGCACAAATAGCCCAGCAAGTCCAAGCACAGATGCAAGCGCCTCAGCTCAACCCGTTTTTGCAAACCAAACCAATAAATTACAACATCTAGACCTGAACATTGCCCCTTGGGGGGAGTAAATCAGGCTGAAAACTCCTTAATATAACATTAAGGAGTTTTTTCATGCCGGTTAAAAAATTGCACTACAAAACTATGCCCATAAACGGATTGGTCACTCTGGCGCAAGATAACGACTTCAAGGCCGTCGAGGAACTGATTAAGCGCGAGCAGAAAAACATTTTTGCGGCGTTTTCTTACCTTTGTGACAGGCGCGAATGCGTACTTGATCTGACGCAAGAGGCGCTTATGCGGATGACACGCTCACTGCCCAAACTCAAAGATCCAAAAAATTTCAAAAGCTGGCTCAACCGTATTGTGACAAACCTTTTTTATGACGAGATGCGCAGAACACAGCGCAGACCCGACACCGTCCCGCTTGATTCCGGCGAGGATGATGATATGCCGAAAATTCAACTTATGGACAAAAAATGTAAACCTGCGGAAAAGTGTATGTCCAACGAGCTTGAAGCAAACATAAAGAAAGCCATTCTGGATTTGCCGGACAAGTTTCGTATCGCAATAATACTGCGCGAGATGCAAGGACTCTCCTACGAAGAAATCGCAAAAGCAACGCACTCAAGCCTCGGGACCGTAAAATCCCGCATCGCACGCGCGAGGGAAAAGTTGCAGGAAGGATTAAAAGTGTATATATGAATATGGAATTATCTTGCTCGCAAGTGGGCGCGCTAATGAGCTTTTATATGGAAAATAAATTAAGCGCAATGCTGAAACAATACATCCAGCGGCATCTTGAGACCTGCCCTGCCTGCGCAAAAAAATACGAAGATTTCAAAAACATCATAAACAAATACAACAATGTCGTTGATGATGAAATTGAAATTGAGTTCAAGCAATACAGCGAGTTCAAAAAAAATATCTCCGCGTACGTTGATAACGAGCTTGATGTGAGCGAGAACGTAAAAATTAAAAAAATGATAATCTCCAACCCTGCGGCCCGGCAGGAGCTGGAAAATATCTACACACTGCAAAGACTTATGCACTCGGCGTTTGACAAAACAAGAAACGATATAAGGTTTGATTTGTCAAAAAAAATCCTGACCGAACGGGAAATCAAACCCTCATTCTTGAAGAGAATTGCAAAATTGAATTTTTTTGAAAATCGACCATCCTTGGACGAGCCATAAGCACAGGTTTTTGGTTTTTGTTCATCTCGTTGAGCTCAAATGCAGCGCGGTTCCGGATAATCGGCGTTATGATGTTTGACGATATAATCATCCCCGGCAGTGATGCAATACTTTTCACGGCGTTTTCAAACGGCTTGTAAACATGCCTAATTGCTTCAATTTCACCAAGGTTTGTGGAAAATTTACCCAACTCTATATTGAGTTTTTTGGCCTCAAGTTCTCTTAGGGCACTCGGTTCCTTCAATGCATTAAGAATTTTTGTATTGGTTAATTTACCGGTAGAGACAAGCTTTCCGGCAAACCGTGACAAAGAGGTCGTAATCCCGATAAACAAAAGTATATTGACAATCGCATCGGCAATCTCTTGCGGCACAAGGAACTCTTTCTCGTCTCTGTCAATTTTGTCATTTGCAACAATCGCACCGATTTGTGCGGCAGATGACAGCATCCATCCTATCGCGGCAGTCCAGATAAGCATTCCGCTTTGATTTGTGCTGAACTTGTCAAACGCCTTGTTCCTTAATTTGTTCCACATTTGACCCGGATTCATTTGTCACCTTCATCTTTCTTGATAAAAATGTTGGTTAACCATTTTGTAAGCGGCGCATCAATCAAAAAGTTGGTAAACAGCATCACACCGAGCGCAAGGAACGTCCCCATCGCAGAACGATAGTTTTTGAGCATGTCATCCTTCATACCGGCCGCTCTTTTAGAGGTGGGATAGAGCGGATTTTCGCGCCTGTGCAGCAGCGCCTGTGCACGGTTTTTTGACGTTTTGCCGGGTCTGATGAACGAGGATTGCGTATATTTGGTTATAAGTTTTACGCACCCGGTGCGGATTAAAACCCCCGTCGCCGTCCCGACAAGGATTTTGGCGATGGTCTTGTACGCCGAAATCCGTCTGGTCTTCTCTTCTACTCTGCGGTTGTGCAAATCAATAAACGGCTGCGACATAAGCGCTGTTGCACCGACAATAAGGCGCGTTGACGCAGGATTAAGCGCTGTCGTAATAACTTTCGGATCTGAGCCCAGAATTCTGGTATCCTTAATTTTATACGAAGGAAGCGCATCAAATACATTTTTTAGTATTTGTAAAGTCATGACAGTATTCTAAGACTCCTAAACCCTTGAATTTGCTGATTTATTAAGATATATGAATGTCTTTTCGGTAATATTTATGCTCCATTTTAACATTTTTGGCAAAGGCTTTCAAGACCGGGAACGGATCATCGGAATTTGTACACAAAGACAGTACTCTGCCGCCTATTGAGTAGAGTTTGCCGTCTTTTTGGAGCGCGTTTGCAAGGTATACCTTGACGTCAGGGTCTGCCGGCAGCTCTATCCGGTCGCCTGTTACGGGCAAATCCGGGTATCCCTGCGCTGCAACAACAAGACAGGCTGAGAATCCGTCTTTGTATTCCAATTTCACGGTGTCAAGGCGTTTTTGCGCGGCAGCAATAAGGATTTCTTTGAAGTCGGTTTTTAGATGCGTAAGCAGCGCCTGGGTTTCCGGGTCACCGAGCCGGACGTTGTATTCCAAAACGTACCAATCACCGCTCCAAATAAGCCCCGAATAAATGAACCCCGTAAAATCCGCGCCCTCCGCGATTAACGCCGATTCAAGCTGCTTTAAATACACGTCCAGCTTGTCTTTTTGCTCTTTTGTCAGCACAACAGGGCAATAAGCGGCCATCCCGCCGGTATTTGGCGCATCTTTGTCCGCGCTGAGGCGTTTGAAATCACGCAGCGGCACAAAATTCAACAGCGTTTTGCCGTCAAACAAGGACATCACGGAGATTTCCTCGCCGTCAATGTATTCCTCAACAAAACAGTCTTGCGTGTGGACTGTGACACCTTTTCCCGCGCAAAGCCCGTCCTGTTTGACAACAAACGGCGCACGGGCGACGATTTTCGGGTGTTTTATTCCGTGCCGCGACATAAAGTCTTTGGCAAACAATTTTGAACTTTCCAGCTGCGAAAACTTCTTGTTCACGGCGATACATTTGCTCCCGATTTCGTCAGCGAGCCCTTCACAAATAGGTTTTTCCGGCCCTATGATGACCAAATCCGCCTCATCAATTGACTCGCAGGCGTTTACAGCCTCTTTAATCGCCGCCTCACGCGCACCGTTTCCCACGACAAAAATCTTCACCGGCAGCACCCTCCGCCGGCATCATCACAGCAGCCGCCCCCGCATTTCCCCCCGCCCATCAAATCAGAAAAGTCAAAAACCTCGTCGTTGAGCAGTTTTTCTATAACAATCGGGTACAGAGCGTGCTCAATACTGTGAATTTCGGCCTCAAACTCGTCAAGATGCGTGAGGTTGCCAATTAAAACAGGGTATTGCGCGATGATTTTACCGCTGTCAACTTCGTCTTGGACCCAATGGATTGTGACGCCGCTGACTTTTACGCCGGCCAAAAACGCACGTTTGATTGCGTCTTTCCCTTTAAACGCAGGCAAAAGCGACGGGTGAATATTCACAAACCGGCCAAGTTCCAGCACTTCCGGCGGTAAAATCCGCATATAACCCGCAAGCACAATCAAATCAAACTTGTTTTCGGTAAAATAGCGCAGGTTATCCTCAAAGGGTACAAATTCGGCCTTGACACCCAGATTGCGCGCGCGCTGTAGAATCCGTGCGTCTTGAATATCCGAGATGCAGGTTATATCAGCCTTTACGTGCTTTGCAATTGCCTCAAAATTGCCGCCGTTGCCCGAACCCATCACCGCAAGCTTCATAACACCTCCCCAAAAACAAACGGTTCAAATTCGCTTGCAATTTCAAGGATTTCGCTCACATTTTCGGGCGATGCAAAAACGCAAAAACCCACGCCGCAATTGAAAACTTCATACATTTCATCACCCATCAAAGCGTAGAGTTTTTGATAAATCGGCCGCGGCGGAATTTTGTCAAAATCAAGCCTGACAGGCGCTACGCGCCGGATGTTTTCTTCAATCCCGCCGCCTGTAATGTTTGCGCCTGATTTCATCAGCCCTTTGTCCCACAGTGAACGCAACACATTGTAGTAAACATACGCCGGTTCAAGACAGTTGTCAAATTCCGATGCGCTGAGATGGCCTTTTGCGTACAAATCACGGATTAACGTGAACCCGTTGGCGTGAATGCCGCTTGATTTAAGGGCAATAACAGCATCGCCCGTGCAAACTTTACCGGCAGTGCCCGCTTCTTTGCCGACCGCAAAGCCGCAAATATCAATGGTTCCCTCTTTTAGGATATGCGGCAGCTCCGAGGTTTCACCGCCGGCAAGTACGCAATCGTATTTTGCAAGCCCGGCCGAAAGTTCGGTTATGATTTGCGAAATAGCTCTGCTGTCAAGTTTGTGCACCGATATGTAATCCACAAGGATTAATGCTTTGGAGTTAGTCGTTGCAAGATCGTTCAAATTCGCGGCGATAAGGTCAATCGCGATGGTGTTGTAAAGCCCGCGCTCGTAAAGCGGGATAATTTTTGAGCCTATCCCGTCACACGCTGCAATAATTCCGTGCGCACCGGCTGCAAAAGCGGTGGCGTCGGTGTTAAGAAGTCTGGCTTCTTCAAGATTTACACCGGAATTTTTATACATCAAGCTCATGTAATAATTCTAGCATAAATTTTTCGCGCTCGATTTTTTGGCCGGTTTCAAGGTTCAACGCTGTGGCCTGACGGCCTGTAACCCGCGCCAAATCTTCTTCTTGCGCGTTTAAATTTATCCCGATGCCAAGCACAATTTTGCCGGTTTTGCCCGCACGCGTGACGGTCTCGGCAAGAATACCCGCGATTTTTTTGCCGTCAACAAGCACATCGTTTGGCGGCTTAATCTCTGCACTGACACCGTATTTGGCCAGCATCCAGCAGATAACTTCGGCCGTGTAAATCGTTAAATCTGGTTTTAATTCGTCCAAAACCATTGATATAAAAAGGTTTTCACCGCCCAAATCCACCCACTCGCGCCCGAATTGACCATGCCCGTCAGTTTGCCTCAGCGCACAAATAACAGTTTTATCCGGCAAGTCATCAAGATTACGTTTGGCATAAGAGCTTGTGGAATCAATTTCTTCAAAATAAATCACGTTCATTTTTATAATTGTTGCACAAAAAAGAATTTTTTGTTAGAATGAACACAAATAAGAGGAGTATGGCATGCACCACTGGGAAGCGGCATTAAACATAGCAGGACGTGAGCTTGTGTTTAATATGGACACATTGCTGACAATGTGGTTTACGATGGGCATCTTGATTGCAATCGCGCTTTTGACGCGCCGCAACCTGTCGCTTGTACCTACAAAACTTCAAGCCGCGGGCGAAGGTATCATTAACTATTTTGTCGATATCGCCAAATCCAACATGGACGAAAAAGAGGCGATGAAACACTCCCCGCTGCTGCTTACGCTGTTTTTCTTTATTGTGACGGCAAACCTTATCGGGCAGATTCCTTGGCGGCTTATCCACTTGCAGCAAGGCGAGCTGGCCTCACCAAACAACGACATCAACATGACCGCGGCCATGGCAATTATTGTATCAATTTATTATATTTATTACGGGTTGAAGAAAAAGAAACTCAAATTCTTTTTCCCAGGTTTCACGCTGGACGGGATTATCATCACGCTTATTGATTTTCTTGAACTTTTTGTCCGGCCGTTTTCGCTGGCACTGCGGCTTTTTGCCAACATTCTGGCAGGCGAGATGCTGGTCGTCACGTTCATCGGAATGTGCGCTTACTTTCTGCCGCTGCCGTTTATGCTTTTTGAGGTATTCGTCGCGTTAGTTCAAGCGCTCGTATTCACACTTTTATCAACATCATATATCGCACTGGCGGTATCGGATGAACACTAGGTATTACACAAATTAAAGGAGGAAATAAATTATGTCAGTAGAACAAGTAGCAAACGATTTTGCAAGATTAGGTGCAGGTATTGCGATGTTAGGCGCCGTCGGGGGTGGTATCGGTGTAGGTATCGCGACAAAGGGTTTGCTTGATGCAATGTCACGCCAACCGGCTATCCAAAAACCGGCGTTCATCAACTTTCTTATCGGCGCGGCGCTTGCGGAAGCGACCTCAATCTACGCGTTGTTCATAGCGTTGCAGCTTTTGGGGTAACAGATGGAATTCAACGCAACTTTTTTAGCGGCAATGTTTAGTTTTGTGGTATTCATCTACATTATGAATACCATATACTACCAGCCTGTGCTCAAAATCATTAAAGAGCGGCAGGCGCTTGTTGACGGCAATTATGAGAAAGCTCGCCAGTCCGGCGAAAAAACCGGCGAACTGGACGAGCAAACGCGCACGCAGCTTGATGCGGCAGCGCAAAAAGCTAAATCCGTTATCGCCGCCACGATTGAAAAAGCAACTGCGTCAAGCGCCGAGCAAACCAAAGCGGCGCAAAAACAATCCCAAATGAAAATATCCCAGGCAAAAGAAAAACTGGCCAAAGAGGAAGAAAAACTCACCACCCAGCTGGAAATCAAGGAGTTGTCCAAATCAATTTCCAAAAAAATCCTCGGAGGTGCCGCATGATGGACTTGCGTTATTATTTTGAACACAGCAACCTGTTTAACTTTGCGGTTATGATATTGTTGTTCGTGTGGGTCGCCAAAAAAGCCAAGTTGGGTGATGCGATGCGTGGTGCGGTCGCAAATATCGCAGATACCATAGAAAAATCCGAACACGAAAAGCGCGCCGCAAACAAGGCGCTCAAAGCCGCGCAAAAAGCCTTATCCGCGGTTGAGGGTGAGGCCAAATCGCTTATGGCAAACGCCAAGCTGCAGGCAAAAACTTTTACACAAAAGATTCTCGCGCAAACAAAAGAAAAAATTGCGCTGTTTGAATCGGTTGTCAAAAAAGCCGTCACGGCAGAAGAGCGGGTTATCTCGGCGCGTTTGACAAAGCTTGCCGCGCAAAAATCCGTTGAGCTCGCGCACGCAGAAATTCTTGCCGCGCTCAAAAAGAACCCGAAACTTCACGAAGAATTTATAAAAGAAAGTATCAAACAATTATGAGAGTTTCCACGTTAGATAAAATTTATGCAGACGCGCTCGTACAGCTCGGTACGCCGGATAAGACCGCCAAAAATTTGGAACTTATCCAAAAAATTCTCACACCCGAGCTCAAGCGGGTTTTGACCAGCCCCGCGGTCTCAGAAAGCATCAAATATTCCATCGTAGAAGATGTTTTCAAAAAAGATGTGGACAAAAAAATGGTTGAGTTTTTAAAGGTGCTTGTTTCAAAAAAACGGTTCGGCAACCTTGAAACAATCGCCGCAGCGTTCAACGCCCGGCTTGATAAAATCAACAATATCAAGCGTGTGGAGGTGGTGTCAGCCATCGACCTGAACGAAAAAACCAAAAAAACCATCACCGAAAAACTTGAGGGTAAGTTAAAGGCGCAAGTAGCGGCCGGGTGGACAATTGATGAGAAAATTATCGCCGGGCTTGTTGTGAAAATTGAGGACGATGTTATTGACACGAGCCTGCGTACGCAGTTAGAAAGTTTAAAGAAAAATATAGGAGTATAAAAAATGGCACTTATTAAACCGGACGAAATCAGTTCAATTATCAAAAGCAAGGTAGAAAACTTCAACATCCAGACCGAGGTATCAAACACCGGTACGGTAATTGAGGTTGGTGACGGGATTGCGCGGATTTACGGGCTGCGTAACGTTATGGCCAACGAGCTTGTCGTAATAGACGACGGAAACGACACACTCGCGATGGCGCTGAACCTTGACGAAGATAACGTCGGCGTCGTAATTTTGGGCGAATACAAACAAATAAAAGAAGGTATGACCGCCAAAACTACCGGCAAAATCGCATCGGTTCCGGTCGGCGACGGGCTCATCGGCAGAATCGTTGACCCGACAGGGAAAGCGCTTGACGGAAAAGTTGACTACAAATACAAAAACACCCGTCCGATTGAAAAAGTTGCACCCGGGATTGTCACAAGAAAATCGGTTAACCAGCCGCTGCAAACCGGCTTGACCGCGATTGACGCGCTGACACCAATCGGCCGCGGACAACGTGAGCTTATCATTGGCGACCGCCAAACCGGTAAAACCGCAATCGCAATAGACACAATCCTGAACCAAAAAGGTACCGGCGTTATTTGTATCTATGTTGCAATCGGCCAAAAGGCATCAACCGTTGCGCAGCTTGCAAAAACGTTTGAAGAACACGGTGCGATGGATTACACGATTATCGTATCGGCAACAGCAAACGTTCCGGCGCCGCTTCAATATATCGCGCCGTTTGCCGGCGTTGCAATCGGCGAGGAATTCCTTGACCAGGGCAAAGATGTGCTTATCATCTACGACGATTTGTCAAAACACGCGCAGGCGTACCGCGCAATGAGTTTGCTGCTGAAACGCCCGCCCGGACGTGAAGCATACCCCGGTGATGTGTTCTATCTGCACTCACGGTTGTTAGAGCGCGCAGTCAAACTGGACGAAAAATTCGGCGGCGGCTCAATTACAGCGCTCCCGATTATTGAAACGCAAGCCGGCGACGTATCTGCATACATCCCGACCAACGTAATCTCTATCACCGACGGTCAAATATTTTTGGAAAGCAACCTGTTTAACTCAGGTGTCCGGCCGGCAATCAACGCGGGGATTTCGGTTTCGCGGGTCGGCGGTGCAGCTCAAACCAAGGCAATCAAACAAGTTGCAGGCCAGCTGCGGCTCGCGCTCGCACAATACCGTGAGTTGGAAGCCTTTGCGCAGTTTGCATCAGACCTTGATGAGGCAACCAAAAAACAACTTCTTCGCGGCGAAAAGCTTACCGAGGTCCTAAAACAACCGCAATACCAACCGCTGAGCGTTGCTCAGCAGGTGAGTATCTTGTTTGCGGCAAACGAAGGGTTCCTTGACACCGTTCCGACAGGCGAAATCAGCCGGTTCAAAAAAGAATGGTTTGTCTACATGAGCGCGAACCTCAAAGACCTTTCAAAACGCCTCAATAACGCGGAAGCATTAAGCGACAAGGATAAAGACGCGCTTAACAAAAACCTTGAAAAGTTTAGAAAAACATTCTGATAAAGGTCGCGCATCTGGTGCGCGGCGACAAAAGAGGAAAAAATGCCAAATTTAAAAGACATTAAAAACAGAATAGGTTCGGTTGAAAGCACGAAAAAAATTACGCGTGCGATGAAGATGGTCGCGGCGGCAAAGGTTAAGCGTGCCGAAACCACCGTTAAAATATCGCGCCCGTTCACCGATGAGTTGAATAATATGTTTGCGCAGCTGCTCGGCAACGTTGATATAACTGACACCGACGGGCTCAAAATCAACAGCGCGGTTGATAATTATCCGGCATTGCTCAAAGAGCGCGAGGGCGGGATAAAAAGCGTCGGCTTGATTGCAATCACGTCAAACAAAGGACTGGCAGGTGCCTACAACGCCAACGTCATTCGCCGCACTGTTCAAAAAATTGCCGAATACAACGCCCAAGGCAAAAAGGTCGTCCTTTTTATCCTCGGTCAAAAAGGTATCGCACCGCTCAAACGGCGGATTGAAAAACTTGACTGCGAGATTGCCGGCACTTATTTGAGTATCATGAACAACCCGACAGGCTCCGCGTCAAACCTTATCACCGAAGAAATTGCGCAATATTTTGTTGAAGGAAAAATTGACAAAATTGAGGTTGTGACCACGCGGTTCAAAAATATGATGAGCTATCTTGTTGAGGAATGGAAAGTTCTGCCGCTGGATGACAGCAGTGAGGTGACCAAGATTATGGATCAAGGCGCCGCCTTGGCGATGATGGAGTTTTACCCGAGCATCCAGTCTGTGCTGCAGCAGGTCGTCCCGCTTTATATCACAAACATTATCTACCAATCAATCTTGGAGGCGCAAGCCAGCGAACTTGCGTCGCGGATGACTGCGATGTCTGCGGCGACAACCAACGCCGAGAAAATGATTGGCGATCTTTCAATCCTTTACAACAAATCACGTCAAAACGCCATCACGCAAGAGCTTATTGAGGTCATCTCCGGCGCAAACAGCCAAAACGGCGGGTAAAGGGGGCAAAACTCTTTATTAACCCTACGCGGCACTGTGCGCTTTGTTGTACAATTTTTTACATATTTCTGCTTAAAAACAACAGATTTTCCGGCTTCAGCATCGTTTTGAGGGCGCCGGCCGGCTGGCGCGCTTGTTTTTCTTGTGATTTTTTTGTTATCGCGATATTGATTCGCGGCAAAATGTTCCCGAGCATAATGAATGAAAACGCGTAACCGCTCAACTGCGCGATGTTCATTATCCGCATTTTGCTCAGCGCCTTTTTTGCCTCGTCACTGTTTTTCGCCAGAGTTTTCAGCTCTTGAGCCATCTCGGTAAACTTCTTGCCGACAGTATCTTTGCCCAGTTTTTTCAATGTTGTGTGCAAAACCTCATCGCGGCTCATAAGAGTTTTACTTTTGTCACCTCTGATAAGCGTTCCTGTTTTATCAAGCAGTTTTGTAACCCCTTTTTGCACAAAGTTGCCCAATATCAGCCAGCTTGTAAACCCGAGTGAATCGCGCACCGCCGATTCGCGCAACTCGTCTTTGTCACGCGCAGCAAGGAATCGCGATGCAATCGTTGCACCGTATATAAATTTCAACTGCTCGGTTGTCGGCAGGCCGCNTTCAAGCTTGTGCAGCAAAGATCTTGGTTTGCCGATAGTCGCGAGCGCGGCACACATAGCGGCAATCGCCGCAACGGTTTTTACGGTCTTAAACTCCGGCGATTTATCTTTTCTGCGGCCGCTCGCGCACGCAAACCCGTCATTACCTGTTTGTTTTTTGGTCAACAATGCATTCACCGGCTGCACGGATACCCCTATCAGCGTACCAATCCCAAGCCCCAGCACCGACCGGCTCAAACCGGACGCTTCAGAGATTTTAGGAATGTTTTGCCGCCGTCCTCAACAAAAGATTGCACAACCTTTTTGCTCTTGAAGGACTCCAAAATATTGAATGTACCATCCAAAAAAGTGTCCAAAGTAACTGTACTTCCGAACTTAAAGCCGGTTTCAGAACCGGTCGCACGTGTAATATGCGCCTTTGCAAGCGTCTTCAACTTCTTAACCGCGGCCTTATCACACATTTTGTCAATATTTTCTCTATAAAGATTCGTTACGGTGTTGACCACCTCAGGGTCAATTTTTTTGCCGTAGACTTCCGCATCGCCCAAAACATCCGCAAAAGTTTTTACAACGGCATCTTCAGCGCCCACATTTTTTGCAAACTTTTTCCCGATCTCATCAATAAATTTGCTTGAAGCAAAGACTTTTTGCGCCTTGATATCGTAATCTTTATTAATTTTTGTTGACAACAGATGCCCTGCAAGCAGCCCGTAAGTACCTGTCAGCGCAAAGTTTGTTGAGCCGGACAGCTCACGTCTTGCGGTTTCTGCGCCCAGCACCGGACCTCTGTTTTTCACATCTGTAACCGTGCGCGGGATACTCATTGACGCCAAATCAAGCGCAACCGCACCAACACCGGCGTCAGTAGCCAAAAACCGCAGCGCCTGCGAGCCGAATTGAATATTATTGCTTTGATTGACTACCTTCATTGGCCTATGAACCGTACCTTACCTTCTTTGACAAAATCTATCCGCTGCGCTTTTGGCATCTTTTTTTTGTTCGTCAATGTTCTGTTGTAGACGGGGACAAATGCACCCAGGACCACGAGCGAGAACCCGAGACTGCCTAACTGACACAACGCGCGTAAATGTTTATTATTTACCTTTTGTAAAGCATCTGTTACAATAGATCCGGCCTCATCGGACGATTTTAGCGCTGTGTTTTTCACCCAGTGTTTGATTTTTTTCAGGCTCCCTGCGCCTTGCTCCAACGGTTTTAACTCGTTTATCAGCTTTGCGCCGGGGATACATTTTTCCATCGCCGTCGCGATGCCTTTTGCCACGTAATCTCCAAGGAAATACATCCCCGAGAAGGTAATAATATCACGAACCGTCGCCTCGCGCAAGTCATCTTTGTCCTGAGAAGATATCATCCGGCTGGCAAAAGTCGCCGTGGAAACCAGTCTTGCCTGATCCATCGTCGGCAGCGACCCTTTGAACTCAAACATTCTCGCACCGGGTTTTTTGAACCCGAGCGACATCAGCGCAACGCCCAGCATCGCACCCACTGAAACAAACTTTTGACGCCGCAGTTCTGATTTTTCTTTATCGCTCAACTCTTTGTGCTCCGCGTGGATTGGCGCGCATTTTCTACCGGAGGACTTGTGCGTAATCCATCTGTTCAGCGGCTGCATCGCAACAGCCAACGGCAAAATCAACGCCAACGCACCAAAGCTCTTGTGCCTGACCAGTTTTTTGGCGCCGTCAATATATTTGTCAAAATCCTTTGCACCGGATTTGGCAAAATCGTCCAAAACCTTTTGGGTATTGCTCAAAACAGATTTCAAATTGTTTGAAAAGAATTTTTCATCACCGGCGAATTTAATATTTTCCGCGACACCGGTTTTTTTCAAAACCTGCTCGTAAATCTCCTTGGCCGGCTTGCCAAAATCAACATCCCCAAGGATTTCTTTAAAAACTTTTACGTTTTTGCCGTCGGCGCCTGTCATGTCAAGCACCATGCTTTTTAGAGTCGCGTCAGGGTCGGCTTTGTGATAAAACTTAATCTTGTCAAGCAAATCGCTGTTCGCGCCAACAGCCGCCAAATCAGAGTTTTGCCCAATAATCGGTTTTTGGATGAGTTTTGCAATCCCTGTTGCAACAACCCCCGGAATCAGGCAGTTGACAATAAGCCCCGAGCTCTCGCGCCGGAACGCCTCAAAGCCGGCATGCGGGTTTGGCTCTCTGTATTTTTTACCGTCCTTGTCAACTTTTTGCGGGGTATAAAAAGTCTCAACAGCCGTGCGCGGCGCGATTGCCGTCAATACGTCAACCACCGCAACGTTAAGCATCGGCGTGCGTTCGCACGCTTGCAGGCCTTTTACTAGCACATCAACAGGGGAGTTCCCGAATTGGGGCTGGTTTTTAACCGGTTTTATATGCATACAACATATCAAAAGCCGAACATTTTAAAATTTGCCAGTTTTTGTCTAAATGTTAACGTTTCTTATGAATTCGCACGCCTCTTCTTTGTTGTTCACGTCCCCTGCCACCTGCGCCTCATACAGCGCATTCATCACCAATCCCAGTCGTTTTGAGGGTTTTAACCCCGTAATCTCCATAACCTCCTGCCCCGATAAAAGCTTTGGCAGCGGCGCTTGAACAGATTTTTCAAAATAGAATTTTTTCAAAGCATCAAGTGCCGTCAGGTTTTTTTCAACCATAGCGTCGCTGACTGCCTCCCCGCGCGCGGATAACCGGTCGGATTGCGCCAAAACTATCACATCAATCGAGTCATCGCCCATTTTACGAATAAATCGCATCATTGTCTTGTCGCTCAAATTCGCGTCTGACACCAGCTGCGACGGATAAAGATGGTTTTTGACAAGTCCTGACAGGTATTTCACCTGCTTTTTGGAAAATTTCATCCGCGTAAGCAGCTCCGCCGCGATTTTTCCGCCCGCATCGTCATGCTTTATGAACCGGTCACGCCCGTTCTCAACAGTCCGCGTGGAAAATTTGCCGATATCGTGCAAAAGCCCGGCAAATTTTAAATGTGCCAGCCTTGAACCCCCCCCAAAATCAACACGTTCCAAATACTCGTCCGAGCGCAGCCCAATCTGGTGCACAACTTCCACGCAATGATGAAACAAATCCAAATGGTGATGCGTATTGGGCGGGATTTGTTTTAACTCTTTCACAAACGGGAAAATCTCCTCCAGCAACGCCCCCATATCAAGCAGCGCCGTGTGCGCAGCCGCCCCGCCAAAAAGTTTCAGCAGCTCATAATTAATCCGTTCCTGCGCGCTGTTATGGATTAACTGAACCCGTTTGGCAACTGCAGCCTGCGTCGCCGGCGCTATTTTGAATCCCGTTGTCGCCTGAAATCTGTATACCCTCAACAGCCGCAGCGGATCATCATCAAAATTTTCATCTGCGATGTGGCGTATAATTTTGTTTTTGATATCTGCCGCACCGCCAAACAGGTCAACGATTTCGCCCGTTTTCATGTTCTGCGCAATCGCGTTTATTGTCAAATCGCGACGCGCCAAATCGTCCTCTATTGAGCCTGAAAGCTCCGTAAAATCAAATGTTTCACCGCCGCTTACGACGCGATAAATTTTATTTTTTTCATCCAGAACAATAAATCTTCCGTCAAGCTGCGAGGCAAAATCTTTCGCACCCGACATAACAAAATCCCAATCGCTTGTTTCGCAACCCAAAAGTTTGTCGCGAACCGCGCCGCCGACCAGCCAAATATCAAGTCCTTTTAATTTATCTGCTATATTCATAAATCAAGTTCCCAAGCCCAACAATAACAGCTGTTTCGGCTTTCAAAATCGTTTGCCCGAGCGTAACCTGCGCGATGTTTTTTTCTTTAAAATACTCAAACTCCGCATCCGAAAATCCGCCTTCGGGTCCCACGATTGCCAGCACTTTTTCACCGGCGCTAATTTTGCAATCATAGTTTTGCCCGCCGCGCTCGGTGAACGCGATTAGTTTGTCAAAATTTTTCAAATCTTCCAGCCTGCCCGCCGGAAAAATCGTCGGCACAACCGCACGCTCACACTGCTTTGACGACTCATAAGCAATCTTTTGCCATTTTTCAATCTTCAAGTTTTTTTGTGCGCAATTGTCTGTCAATATCGGATAAATCCCCGCAACACCAAGCTCTGTGGCCTTTTCAATAATGAAATTTTGCGCATCGCTTCTTAACGGCGACTGCGCAAGATAAAGTTCAAACTCCAATTCGCGCGTTGATTTGTAGGATTTTTCAATTTTCACACAATTTCATGCCGCGTAATTTCTTCAATAACCGTTTCATGCTGAATTTTGCCCTCATCAATTAACAGTAATTTTTCTCCGACGCGCGCTCTAAGCGCACGCACTATGTGGTTGTAATCCTCTCGTACAAGCGCTTTTCCGTTATTGATATCTTTTGAATTTATAAAAAAATGAGGCATGTAATAATTGTATCATGGTTATGGTATAATTAATTACATGATAAATATCAAAGTAAAAAACGCAAACGAACCCGAATTTATCCAGGCGGTGGAAGAGTTTTTGACATGTGTTGAGCCCGTCATCAAAAGACACCCCGAGTTTGAAAAGATGGCTGTTTTAGAGCGCATCACAGAACCCGAGCGGATTATAAGCTTCCGTGTCTGCTGGATGGATGACAATGGCCAGGTTCAGGTTAACAGAGGCTACCGCGTGCAGTTCAACAGCTTGATTGGCCCGTACAAAGGCGGTTTGCGGCTCCACCCGAGCGTAAACCAGAGCATAATGAAGTTTCTCGCGTTTGAACAAATATTTAAAAACGCGCTCACCGGATTCCCTATCGGCGGCGGCAAGGGCGGCAGCGACTTTGACCCGAAAGGCAAGTCCGATAACGAAATTATGCGGTTTTGCCAGAGCTTTATGACAGAACTTTATCGCCACATCGGTCAGGATATTGATGTTCCGGCAGGCGATATCGGTGTTGGCGGCCGCGAAATCGGGTTTATGTTCGGCCAATACAAACGTATCCGAAACGGCTATGAAGGCGGCGTGCTCACCGGCAAAGGTCTTGACTACGGCGGCTCGCTCACACGTAAGGAAGCCACCGGTTACGGGCTTATCTATTTTATGCGCGAGATGCTCGGTGCTCACAACCAAACGCTCAAAAATAAAACCATAACCATTTCCGGCTCAGGCAATGTTGCAATCTATGCGTGCGAAAAAGCGGTTCAATATGGTGCGAAAGTCGTTGCAATGAGCGACTCTAACGGTTGTGTTTATGACAAAGACGGCATCGATCTTGAACTCATAAAACAAATAAAAGAAGTCCGCCGCGGACGTATCAAAGAATATTTGAACGAACGCCCGAACGCCCGGTACCTTGAAAACATCTGGGATATAAAATGCGATATCGCGCTGCCGTGTGCGACGCAAAACGAAATCAATCTTGACGATGTAAAAAAACTTGTCTCAAACGGTGTAATCGCAATCGGCGAGGGTGCGAACATGCCGCTCACCAAGGAAGCCACCGACTATTGCTTAGAAAAAAATATTCTGCTTGCGCCGGCAAAAGCCGCAAACGCGGGCGGTGTCGCAATATCAGCGGTTGAGATGAGTCAGAACAGTATGCGTTACTATTTGAGTTTTGAAGAAGTTGATGCCAAACTTGACACCGTTATGACAAACATTTTTAATGCCTGCAAAGGCGCAGCTGACGAATACAATCTTGGCAGCAACTACGTTGCAGGTGCCAACATCGCAGCGTTCTTGAAAGTCGCACGCGCTATGCTCGCACAGGGCATTGTCTAATCCTCGGCAAAAATCGCGTTGATAGTTGACGGATTACAAACATCCGCATCTTTATAAGTGTGGTATTTGCAATGCGTGTCAACAAATGTTTTCAGCCGCATCAAATAATTTTTATCCATCTCCAAAACATATTCCGTTGAAACCGTCGGATAGATTTTGTTGTAGTTTTCGTCTATATTATTTACGCGCGGAAAAATCGCATCCTTCTCATTCATGCGCGCCATCTGGTAGTAATACAAACTTTGATAAAGATAGTTGCGCATCATCGCACTGTGCTTAAAATTGTTGCTTAACTTCGCCGTTATATCAGACAAACTCGTAAGGCTGTCGTTCTGCATCTTCAGCGCTTGTGCCGCGGTATAAATTTCCTGCGTATAGCCTATCTGCGCCAGCATAAAAATTACCAACAAAAATCTAACTGTTTTCATATTCTGCCTCCATAACTTCTACCATCTCTTTGACAATTTTGTTGTACGGTGTGGGAATATTATATTTTTTGCCAAGATCCACAATCGTTCCGGAAAAAATTTCCACCTCGGTTTTGCGTTTTGCCTCAACGTCTTGCAGCATTGATGTCTTGCCCTCAGGCGACGCAACGGTGCTTAACTGTACAAACGCCTCGTCTGCCAGAGTTTTTGCATCAGCAATCCCTGCCGCCTGCGCAACCAACGCGGTTTCGTCCATAAGTAATTTTGATAACTCAAGAAATTTTCGGTTGCGCACAATCTGCCCGAACGTCATCTTAAAAATCGCCGACAATTGATTGACCGCAATGTTCAAAATAAGTTTTCGCCACATTGAACGTTCAATATCTTCGTGCACCTGATAATCAATCCCCGCGCGGTCAAAAAATTCTTTGAGCCTGCTGTTGCCGCCAAACACAATTGTATTGTTTTCACCGCTTGTCACATCAACCCCAACTCTCATCGCGCTGTGTCCGATAAAATACACCTTTTCAACATGTTCTGCTCCGTAACGCTCCGCGATAATTTCTTCGCTTGTGATACCGTTGAGCAGCGAAATTATAATCGTGTTCTCGCCGGCAGAATTGTGCTCGCCGCGGACAAAATTCGCGATATTGTCAACCGCCTCAGCCAGGCCGGTAAACTTCGTTGCGATAATTATTAAATCGGCATCAAAGCTGCCGCCCGGCAAAATGTAGTCAAGGTCAAGTGCTTTGCCGTTTAGCACCGGCGGTGTTTTTTTGTATTTTTCAAGCCGCGCATCGTCTACCAGAACTTTTAGCGTCGCGCCGCTTTTTTGGATTTTGTCCGCAAAAATGCTCCCCACCGCACCTGTTCCGCATATCAGGACATTATTAATCATAGTCTCACCACAGTGCCTTTGGCATAAGCCGTTTGTAATACCAAACATCCACGCCGTCATAACTTTTACCCAAATCAAATTTTTCATCGGCGCCAATCGCGCGTATCGGGATGTTTAATTTTTCAGACACCTTTTTGAGAAGCTCATACCCGCGTAAAATATCTTCTTTCGCTGTTTCGTCCCCAAAGTGCGTGTTAGAAATAAACCCGCTGAACTTTTTCCACGGCCGGGTTTTGTTCCCTTGCGCAAAATCCACGTACTCAATAATATTTTCTTCAGTGCTTGTTTCAAACTTTGCCGTATTGACCACAAGATAAATCCGTAAATCTTTTTCGTCATCAATGCCTGTCAAAATATCAAGCATATCAAGCCCCGACGCACCGTACCCCGCATCAATAACAATATCGCCTGCAACACTCAACACATTTTTTTGCGCCGGCGTGATGTAGCTGCCGGCCTCACCCAGTCCGAAATATTCAAGCTGCGTAATGATGTTTATCCCTTCTTGTTCAAGCTCTGCGGCAATCGGGCGCAGAGTATACGTCGGCTCTACCGTATCCAAATCTGCAAGCGTAACCGGGTTGCCCGCCGCGTAAAGCGCACGCGCACGATTAAGCGCTGTTTCTGATTTTCCGCTGGCATACGCGCCCGCAAAGACTTCTACCGTTCTCATACAACCCATCTTACAACAAAATCAAACTTTAATCCAATTATTATTCTTTTTCATCTCCAAATACGTCGCGCAATCAGTGCAAAATATCCCGTCTTTTGCGCTCGCGCTCCCTGTTATCATTTCTTTTGCGTACACGTAATCCGGATGATTCAACGCTTTTTTCAACCCCATTTTGAACACATCAGCCGCGCAAGGCATTCTGTTCGTCCGGCAGCCCAAAAGTCTTCCGTCCCAGTTGATTTGCGGCTCATCCCATAATTGGCTGCAATAAATACTCTGCTGAAATTCCTCGTCTAAATGATCCACCGTCAGTATCCCCTGCTGTTCTTTTTTAACAAAATGCATATCCTTTTTCGCTATCGGCGAATAACCTTCGTAATAATTATCCGCAAACCAAAACCCCATCCACAAATCCTTCGCCATTTTTTTGGCTTCCGGAATTTGGTGCACATTATGTCCGAACGTAACAAATTTCCACGTCATAATCGGCAAATCATTAACATTATACCTTAATTTCCAATTATTTATTTTCATTATATTCCTGATAACCATGTCCAAATTTCCACCCTTGTGGTAAATAGAATAGGTTTCTTGATCGGTACCGCTTATTGAAAAAGCAATCTGCTCAAATCTGCATTTGACAACGGCTTTGGCAACCTCATCAGATATGTAATTGCCGTTCACACCCATCTCGGCTGACAATTTTATACCTTTTTCATAGGCGTAATATATAATATCGGCAAGTTCCGGGTTCAAAAATATCTCACCCGTATTGGACAACTCAATATCTGTCACACAATTGTTATCGACAAATTTTTTAAAATCTTTGAAACGCAGATATCCCTGCCCGATTATATCTTTTTGTTCCGGATAAACATTCCTCCAACACCCCGGGCAATCCAGCTGGCAGATGCTGCACGCATCTATGTGAAATTTTGACGGCAGATTTTTTTCGTCAGCTCGCACCGGCAGACACCCTCCGCTGCACGCCGCGCACGCTGTTAATATCCCGGCCGTTTTAATAAAATTTCTGCGATTCATACACACATCAAACCCGCCTTTTTTTGTGGTAACCGTAAAAGCCGTAAATCATTGCGCCCAAAAGCAGCCACAACGGAAAATATATCGCCGATGTTGTCAAAAATTTCATTGAATAAAGCATCAGCCAAAGGCTTGTGACAACCCCGAGCACCGGCACAACCGGCGAAAACGGCACCTTGAACGGCCGCACCCTGTCGGGTTCGGTTTTACGTAAAATCAGCACCGCGATACAAATGACAATAAATGTTGTGAATGTCCCGAAGTTGCAAAGTTCCGCCGAAATATTCAAATCCATAAACAACGAACACACAACAACCAGCGCACACGCAGCCCACGTGACGATTTGCGGGGTACGGGTTTTTTTATCAACTTTTTGCAATTTTTTTGGCAAAAACCCGTCGCGGCTCATCGCAAACAAAATCCGCGTCGTAACCAGCTGGCAAACCAAAAACACCGAGGCAAGCCCCGCAATAGCCCCCACCGAAATCAATCCCGCAAACCAATCTTTACCGATGAATTTCATCGCTGCCGCAATCGGGGCTTGAATATCTATCGCGCTGACCGGCATAACTCCCGTCAGGACAAGCGCAACCCCCACATACAAAATCGTACACAACACCAGCGTTGTGATAATCCCGATCGGCATGTCCCGCTGCGGGTTTTGGGATTCCTCCGCAGTCGTTGCCACAGCGTCAAACCCGATGTACGCAAAAAAGATTATAAACGCGCCCATAAAAATTCCCTCAACCCCGTTAGGCGCAAACGGCACCCAGTTTTCGGGCTTCACATAAAACGCACCAACCGCCACAAATGAGGTTATTATGAGAACATTTATTGATACCATTATCCCCGCAAACCGCGCGGATTCTTTGACCCCGACAATCAACAACACCGTTGCCGCCAGCGTCAAAAAAATAGTAGGTAAATTCAACGCAACCGGAATCGTATCAAACAAGTACGGTACTTTATCGTGAATATCCCACCCGTATTTTTGGCACATAATCGTAATCGAGCGGTAATCGTACCGCAGCCAGACGGGAAAATCCACAACCCACCCGGGCAGCACATGCACAAACCCTTTTAAAAATTGCGTCAAATAGCCGCCCCACGAGCTTGCCACCGTGATGTTTGCAATCGCGTACTCCAAAAGCAGCACCCACCCGACCATCCACGCGGCAAACTCACCCATCGTCGCATAAGTATACGTATACGCGCTGCCTGAAACCGGTATCATAGCGGCGATTTCGCTGTAACAAAGCGCAGTAAAAACGCACACAATCGCCGCGATTATCATTGAAATCGCAATTCCCGGCCCGGCACCCGGACCTTCCGGCCCGCCTTGAATCGCTGTCCCGATTATCGCAAAAATCCCCGTTCCGACAACCGCCGCAATCCCTATCACAACCAAATCAAACAAGTTCAACGCTTTTTTTAACTCGGACTTTACGCCCGCTTCAATCAAATCATCAGGGCTTTTTTTCATCAATAAGTTATCAACAATACCGCTAAGCTTCATTTTCGCGTTTCCTGTTTTTTCTATAACCGTAACCGAAATATATCAATATACCAATCACAATCCAGATAGGAAACAACGTGGACGAGGTCGTCAAAAATTGCATTGAAAAAATCATCAGCCCGCCGCAGCAAAGTATCCCCAAAATCGGAAACAACGGTGAAAACGGCACCTTGAACGACCGCACCCTGTCAGGGTCTGTCTTTCTCAAAATCAACACCGCCACGCACACAACAATAAACGATGTGAATGTCCCGAAATTGCACAGCTCTGCCGCCACGCTCATATCAATTGTTAAAATACCGGCTATCGCAAAAACCCCCACAACATAAGTCAAAAGCGCAGGTGTGTGGAACTTTGGATGCAGTTTTTGGAACCTGCGAGACAAGAAATTATCCCGGCTCATCGCGAACAAAATCCGTGTCGCCGCCATTTGCAGCACCAGCAAAACGGACGTCAAACCGGCAATTGCGCCTACCGAAATCAATCCCGCAGCCCAATTTATTCCGATTTTTCCCATAATGAACGCCATCGGCGCCTTCAAGAACGCCGCCGGAACAGCTCCGCTTGTATCTTGCACACCTGTAAGCACCACTGCAACAAGCACATAAACAATCGTTGTCACAATCAACGACCCGATAATACCTATGGGCAAATCTTTTTGCGGGTTTCTGCACTCTTCCGCGGTCGTTGCTATCGCGTCAAAGCCGATATACGCAAAAAAGATTATAAACGCGCCCATAAAAATTCCTTCAACCCCGTTCGGCGCAAACGGCACCCAATTGTCAGGCTGGACATAAAACGCGCCCGCAACAATAAACAACGCAATCACAACCAGTTTTATCCAAACCATAATCGCCGCCATTTTCGCGGAATCCTTCATCCCCTTAACCAAAATGGCCGTTATAACCGCGGTAATCAACACCGCCGGCAAATTAAACGTCTCAACAAGCACCTCAGGCGGGTTCGTCAGCCACACCGGCAGCATCGGGAACCCTTTTAAAAAGTTCATCACATAATTTGACCACGAAATCGCAACCGCAATATATCCGACCGCATATTCAAGCATCAAAATCCAACCGACCATCCACGCGGCAAACTCACCCAGCGTCGCAAACGTATACGTATACGCGCCGCCGGCAACCGGTATCATTGACGCGAATTCGCTGTAACAAAGCGCCGAAAACGTACACGCAATCGCCGCAATAATCATTGAAAGCACCAAAGCCGGACCGGCACCCGCACTTTGCGACCCGCCGGCCGCAGCTATCCCCACAACAGCAAAAATCCCCGACCCGATTATCCCGCCGACACCTAATATAATTAAATCCCACACCCCGAGCGTCTTATCCAAACTTTCGCCGCAGGCCTGCTCAATCATCAAATCCGGATTTTTCGTCCTCGTAATGCTTTTCCAAAATTTTTGTATCATTTTTCCCTTTTAATTCCTCGCACAAATCCCGTTTTAGCTTGCCCCTTTTAATAACGGAAATCCCAGCTCTTCTCGCTGCGTCACATACAATTTCGCCACCGCGGACGCCATTGTTCTGACGCGGTTAATAAAATTTATCCGCTCGTCTTTGCTGATAACGCCGCGCGCATCAAGCAAATTGAACGTATGCGAACACTTCAAAACATAATCGTAAGATGGCAAAACCAACTCCGCCGCCACGCAATTGTCAACCTCTTTTTGGTAAAGGTCAAACATCGCGAACAAAGATTTGGCATCGCTCACCTCAAAGTTATATTTTGACTGCTCAATCTCGTTCTGCAAAAAGATTTCACCGTAACTTAAAGTATCGTTCCACATAATATCAAACACGGATTCCTTGTTTTGCAAATACATCGCAATCCGCTCCAACCCGTAAGTCAGCTCAAGCGCAACAGGTTTAACTTCAAGCCCGCCGACCTGTTGGAAATACGTAAATTGCGTAATCTCCATCCCGTCAAGCCAAACTTCCCAACCGACACCTGCCGCACCCAGCGTCGGAGACTCCCAATTATCCTCCACAAAACGCACATCATGCTCGGCCAAATCAATTCCCATCGCCGACAAACTTTTCAAGTAAAGCTCTTGTGCATCCTCAGGCGAGGGTTTCAAAATAACCTGAAACTGGTAATAATGCCCCAAACGGTTCGGGTTCTCACCGTAACGCGCGTCAGTCGGGCGCCGGCACGGCTCAATCATCGCGGTATTCCACGGTTCAGGTCCGAGCGATCTCAAGAACGTCGCAGGGTTCATCGTTGATGCTCCCTTTTCAATATCATAAGGCTGCTGGATTATACAGCCGTAATCCGACCAGAATTTTGATAAATTAAAAACTAATTCCTGAAAATTTAGCGCCACAATAGAATAATTCTACGTCACGCACACTTTGATTACAAGCGAATTGTAAGTTTTATTAAGCCCTGAAAATATTTCCGTATCAAATTAACATATTTAACAGTTTCGGGTCAACATCGGATTGGTTGCTTTCATTTTGGCTTTTACCGGGGTGCATATATTCGGAAACAACGACAAGGTAATCTCCGAACCGTTCCATCTCAAAATCAGGAGGTTCTTCTCCTCGCAAATCAATTCCATCCGGTTCAAGTCCTTCAATGCAGTCTTCTACTATTTTCGTAAATTCTTGAAGCCCTTTATATACTTCCCTCTCGTTTGATACATCCAATTCAGTAAAATCATAAGTGACGGTCTTTTTTTCTGATCCATCATTAAACGCAACACACAATAACTTTTTGTCGAAGGCACTCCACCCGCTCAACATAACATCCTGCGAAAGATCATTCAAGCCTGCAAAAGTATATCTGAGCGCATTAACGTTTGACGGCCCGATTTTATTAAGAGTACTCGTTGTTTCGGAATCATCCGCTATACGAAGTTTGCCAAAGGTCAGGTTCTGATAACCCTGAATTTTCCCAATCATCATAGTTTTATCCTTTCTTAACAATAACGATATTTGTCTATAATTTCAAGAGCCTTTTGTTTTTCGTCTAATTCCCGGTCAACTTCTTTGGCCGCCTTTTCCACCAAGCTGGCGATACCCGTGAATGTCTTAACTAAGTCTTCTTGCCAGTCGAATTTGTGCGTAGTTTCTTTTTTGACACCCTGCTCGGTTTTGAACGAAAATGTAAAAAACCAGTTTCTGGATTTGTCGTCAACATCCGCACTCAAAAGTATATCCACCTCGGACTTGTCCAACTGTTCCAGCGCGGACTCAAACTTATCTACATTCCTTGCCCCAATCGACGTGAGTAACGTGGTCGTATTGTTATCACGCGCTATCTCAAGCCCTTTAAAACTCGTCCCCGCGTAACCTTGTATTTTGCCTATCATTGTGTTTCCTTTATTTTGTCATTAACAATTGCTTGAAAATATGAACAGAAAATATTATGCCGTTAAAAAATAAAAAGTTACAATTTTTAATATTCTAACATCGCAGAAATATTTTCACCTTTCATTTTATCACGCCCGCACAAATCGCACAATTCAATCAAAAACGCTGCACCAACAAGCTCCGCGCCGGTTTTTTTGACCAGCTTGCACGCGGCCTCAGCGGTGCCGCCCGTTGCCAGCAAATCGTCCACCAAAAGCACCCTTGCACCCTTTGGCAGCGCATCTTTGTGGATTTCAAGCGCGTCCGTTCCGTATTCCAGCTCATAACTTTCCGAATAAACAGCCGCCGGCAGTTTTCCGGGTTTTCTTATAGGTACAAAACCCGCGTTCAATTTGTACGCAATTGGCATGCCCAAAATGAACCCCCTGCTTTCAATCCCCGCAATAAATTCTATCTTCTCATTCTTGAACCGCTCGCAAAACCAATCCACCATCGTATGCAGCGCCTTGGGTTCTTTTAGCGCCGTCGTTATATCTCTGAACAAAATCCCCGATTTTGGAAAATCAGGCACCGCCCGGATTTTACTTTTCATCTCTTCAATCATCGCCGCATCTGTCGTCATTATCCTTTTATCTCCTCTCTCACCCGTTCAATAACCTGTTTTGTAAACCGTTTCGCTTTGGCCGCAAAGTAGTCTTCTTCCTCTTTAACCAGACCGTGCGTGGTTTTGCCCCAATTCATATCTTTTGGTCTGAACAATATTTTTAAACAAATAAATATCACAAGCGGAAACCACAGCACAAGCAAGTAAACCGATGTTTCGGCGGCTTCTTTTATCGCTTGCAGCCGGTTCATATTATCATACCTTCTCAAACTGTAACGCGCCGCCATAAAAAACGCCGCCCCGATTATACACCCGACAATTATTGATGAATAAATCATGTGCGGAGGCGCAGTATGGGTAATCACCTTGAACCCGCGGATTAACAGCTCCATCACAAGCCACAACGGCATAATAAATTGCGAAATGTACGCAAACATATCCAACCGTACCCGCAGCGACATATCCTTTGAATGCAGTGCCGCCTCGCAATGCTCTAAATATCGCCTAAAAGTACCTTCCAGCCACCGTCTGCGCTGCCTGAACAGCGGCCAATGGTAGATAATACCTTCCTCATACACCGCCGTGTCCATACAAAACCGGATATCCCAGCCTTTTATATGGAGTCTTGTGGACATATCCAAATCATCTGTTATCGTGTAATCGTTCCACCCGCTTCCAGCGCCGTGCGTTTGATAAGCTCACCGTTACCGCGAAGCTCAACCGCACCTTTTACCGAATCACGGCTCACCTGAAAATGCGCATCCATCGTATATTCGTTACTCTGGCAGCGCGTCAAAAAGTTCACTTCACGGTTGGAGATAACCTTCCTTGCCTGAACAGCGCCCACATCCGCCGGTTCAAGATACGGCACAAGTTTTAATAAAAAATCCGGCTCAACCCGTGCGTCCGCATCAAACACAAGCACCGCCTCGCCTTTTGCAATCTCCATCGCATCGTTTAGCACCGCCGACTTGCCCGGAAACGCGTCCATATCACGCACCATCGCCGCGACTTTATCATATTTTTTTGCCAGTTTTTTAATGACAACCGCCGTATTATCCGTGCTTCTGTCGTCAATCACAATAATCTCAAATTGCCCGTAATCCATCGCCAAAATATTTTCTACTGTCGCCTCAATAACGCTCTCCTCGTTGTGTCCGGGTATCAGCACCGACACAAACGGTTTGTAGTGCGGGTTGACCGGCACAGAGTCCATGTTCAAACGTTTCTTAATCCGGTACGCAAGCGTTGAAAACCCTGCGTAAATCGCCATCAAGCCGCACAAAAACGCCAGCCCCAAAACGGTGTTGAAATAACTCTGGAAGATATACAAGAACACCCCCAGACCAAAAAATATCGTGAATAACAATATCCGCTCTTTCATACAAAAACTATTGTAGCATGAAAACACAAATGTCTAGCCAAATGTCTTGAAAGTTGTCTCAACGTTCTTTTGGATAACTTTTGTCACTGCGTCCATCTCTGTCTGTATCGCGTTTTGCTCTGTGTCAAGCTGTTT
>QMCD01000863.1_pt1 | contig 40347 bp, 27 predicted proteins | sample 1821841 | NCBI WGS metagenome assembly QMCD01 (sample SAMN01991225, study PRJNA193472) | Termite gut metagenome, whole genome shotgun sequencing project. | isolation source: worker | host: Macrotermes natalensis
GTTTAGAGGAGTTGCCGATATACCGTTCTTTCTATATAGGTTATCAATGTTGTGTGCATAATAAGTCAGTTACTGCAACCGGGTTTTCGGACTGACCCGATGTTAATCAATGATTTTTTTAGAATTGCTTTTTGTTGCAAATTGAATAAAAAAAACGGACTGCAAGTAAATCAATACCGCAGTCCGTTTATTACCGTTAGCGCCTCAGCGCTTATCACTTCTTTATTTATTCCTCATCCATCAGGATTTCCAGAATCTGGCAAGCAGCCTTGGCAACCGGAGTACCGGGGCCAAAGATAGCAGCCACACCGGCTTTGTAGAGGAAGTCGTAATCCTGTGCGGGAATTACACCGCCGGCAATCACGAGGATATCCTCACGACCCAGTTTCTTCAACTCTTCAATAATCTGCGGAACCAACGTCTTGTGTCCGGCAGCCAGTGAAGACACGCCCACTACGTGAACATCATTTTCAACTGCTTCGCGGGCAGCCTCGGCAGGCGTCTGGAACAAAGGTCCCATATCCACGTCGAAACCACAGTCGGCATATCCGGTCGCTACAACTTTAGCGCCACGGTCATGACCGTCCTGACCCATTTTGGCAACCATGATACGGGGCTGACGTCCCTCTTTCTTCGCAAACTTCTCAGCCAGTTCGCAGGCACGCTTGAAGTCGCTGTCGTTCTTACTTTCTGATGAATACACGCCTGATATTGTTCTGATTACTGCTTTATAACGTCCTACAATCTTTTCGCAAGCATACGAGATTTCACCCAACGTAGCGCGAACACGGGCAGCTTCCACCGCCAACTCAAGCAAGTTGCCTTCCTTGGTTTCCACACACTTGGTGATAGCCTCCAATGCTTTCTGCACAGCGGCCTCGTCGCGTCCTTCTTTCAAAGTCTTCAAGTTGGCAATCTGCTCCTGGCGAACAGCCGTATTGTCGATTTCGAGGATATCAATCGGAGCTTCTTTCTCCAGACGATACTTGTTCACGCCGACAATAGTCTGAGTGCCGGAGTCGATACGCGCCTGTGTACGTGCGGCAGCTTCCTCGATACGCATCTTGGGAATACCGGTTTCGATAGCCTTCGCCATACCTCCCAGCTTTTCAACTTCCTGAATAAGCTCCCATGCTTTGTGAGCCAACTCGTTAGTCAGAGACTCTACATAATAAGAACCACCCCACGGGTCAACGTTCTTGCAGATAAAAGTTTCTTCCTGAATATAAATCTGAGTGTTACGGGCAATACGGGCAGAGAAGTCAGTAGGCAACGCGATGGCCTCATCAAGCGCATTGGTGTGCAGCGACTGCGTGTGTCCCAGTGCGGCAGCCATAGCCTCGATACAGGTACGACCTACATTATTAAATGGGTCTTGCTCCGTCAGCGACCAACCGGACGTCTGAGAGTGTGTGCGCAATGCCAGAGATTTCGGGTTCTTCGGATTGAACTGTTTCACAATCTTAGCCCACAGCATACGTGCGGCGCGCATCTTGGCTATTTCCATAAAGTGATTGGTACCGATAGCCCAGAAGAACGATAAGCGGGGGGCAAAAGCATCAATGTCGATACCGGCAGCCGTTCCGGCACGCAGATATTCCAAGCCGTCGGCCAGCGTATAAGCCAACTCGATATCCGCCGTAGCTCCCGCTTCCTGCATGTGGTAACCGGAGATAGATATTGAATTGAACTTCGGCATCTTCTGAGAAGTATATTCAAAGATGTCGGAAATAATCTTCATGGAGAATGCGGGCGGATAAATATAGGTGTTACGCACCATGAATTCTTTCAGGATATCATTCTGAATAGTACCTGCCATTTCTTCCAACTTGGCGCCTTGCTCCAGACCGGCATTGATGTAGAATGCCATAACCGGAAGCACGGCACCGTTCATTGTCATGGATACGGACATCTTGTTCAAAGGAATACCATCGAAGAGTACCTTCATGTTTTCCAGCGAGCAGATAGATACACCGGCTTTTCCGACGTCGCCTACCACACGTTCGTGGTCGGGGTCGTAACCGCGGTGCGTAGCCAAGTCGAATGCAACAGACAGACCTTTCTGTCCGGAAGCCAGGTTACGGCGGTAGAATGCATTTGATTCTTCGGCTGTAGAGAATCCGGCATACTGGCGGATAGTCCAGGGGCGCAGCGTGTACATCACTGAGTACGGGCCACGCAGGTAAGGAGGAAGACCGGCGGCATAGCTGAGATGCTCCATGCCTTCGAGGTCTTCTTTTGTATAAACAGGCTTCACTTCAATGTGTTCCGGCGTTTTCCAATCAGCATGGATGCCGTTAGCCTTTTGCCATTCAGCGCCGTTCACAGGCTGAAATGCAGCATATATATCTAAGTTCTTAAAATCTTTTCTCATCTTACTTCAAAAGTTTAGCGTTGTATTCCTTTAATGTTTCCAGCACGTTGACACGCACATGGATGAAGTTCTCGATACCGGCAGCCTGCAGTTCTTCCATGTTGGCAGGAGCGCCTGCTACGATAAATATAGCCCTACCGCCCAATGCCTTGAAGGCAGGAACAGCATATTCCGCATATTCATCATCGCTGGAACACAATACCACGATGTCTGCTTTGGCAGCCATGGCAGCCTCTACACCTGCTTCCACTGTGGGGAAACCGAGGTTGTCAACCACCTCATATCCGGCACAAGCCAGGAAGTTGCAAGAGAACTGGGCACGCGCCTGACGCATAGCCAGGTTACCGATAGTCAACATAAACGCTTTCGGGCGTTTGCCGGATGCTTCCGTTTCGAGACGCAACGCTTCGAATTCGCTGGCGGCACGGTCGAAGTTCAATGTCTGAACAGCTTTCTCGCAAGTATCGTGTCCACCGCCGCAGCAGCAAGCAGCTTCAAGCGGCTTCTTGTCGCCTGCTTTTTCTGTAAAGTTCGGGAATTGGTTAGTACCCAACAACACTTCGCGACGCTGAGCAACTGCTTTATGACGAGCCTTATTGCTTTCGTTCACAGCAGCCTGCACCGTACCGGCTTTCACTGCGGCATAGAAACCACCGGCTTCTTCTACTGCAAGGAAGAGTTCCCAAGCCTGCTTGGCTATGGATACCGTCAGATTTTCAATATAATAGGAACCGGCGGCAGGGTCAATCACCTTGTCAAAGTGAGACTCTTCTTTCAGCAACAATTGCTGATTGCGCGCCATACGTTCTGAGAATTCATCAGGAGTGTTGTAAGTCTTATCAAACGGGGTAACCGTCATGGAGTTCACACCACCCAGAGCAGCACTCATAGCCTCAGTCTGCGTACGCAGCAGGTTTACATGGGCGTCGAATAAGGAAAGGTTGAATGTGGAGGTTTCGGCGTGTACGCGCATTTTGGCGGCACAACGGCATTCACCGTTAGGGCCTTTGTTTTCGCATTCACGCAGACATTCGGGGTTGTACGAAGCAACAATATTTGCCCATAACATACGTGCAGCACGGAATTTAGCTATTTCGAGGAAATAATTGGAACTGATACCAAAGTTGAACTTTATCTTCTTGGCGACAAGAGCGGCAGGAAGTCCGGTTTCAGTAAGTTGGTTCATATATTCATTACCCCATGCAAGAGCATAACCCAGTTCCTGAGTGATATATGCGCCGGCGTTGTTCAACGTCAAAGCGCTTACATTCAATACCCGGTATTTCGGTAACGTGGCGGTTGCTTCAATCAGAGCTTTGGCGGTCTGCACCATGTCTCCCTTTTCTTTGCCTTTCGCCAGCATCTTGTCGAAGAAGTCATAACCGATGGAGCCTTGCAACTTCGTCAAATCATAGTCTTGCTTCGCGAAGTAAGCCGCCAGCAATTCTGCCAATTCCACTACATGCCCCTGGCAAGTGTAGAAGTTCAGTTCCACACACTCGGCGCAGATACCTTCGAGCAGAGTCTCGATGTATTCGGCATTGAGTTCCTTCGCCTTTACACGGAACGCAAGCGAATCAATCCCCTTATTAAGAATATCCAATGCCTTTGCATTAGCCTCTTTGGGGCAATCCACCTTAATTTCCTGACGAACGAGCCATTCGTTGTTGTCTTTTCCGGTACCTCTGAGGTAAGGGAATTCACCGGGAAGCGCATCCATCGTTTTCAGTCCTTCGAGGTCTTCCATGCGGTAGAAAGGTTTAACCTTGAACCCTTCGTTTGTCTTCCAAACGAGTTTCTTCTCAAAATCAGCGCCTTTCAGGTCGGCTGTTACTTTGTCCATCCACTGTTCGGTGGAATTGGGAGTAAAATCCGAGAAGAGTTTTTCTTTACTGTCTGCCATAGTCTATGTAAAAATTTAAAAGATAATTAGTAATCTCTTCTTTTTCCTAATTCAACAGGAAATAGGAATTGCAAAGATACTCAATAACTTAATAACACAAGGATTTTTAAGTAAAATTCGCAGGTAAGATGACATTCTGAAAGGACAGCTCGTTGCGTGCACGTACATAGAACAATATATGCCCGAATATGAAGGACTCCTTTTTTTCTTTATCAAACCTTTTGTCACATCCTCTTTATTGCATACCTTTGCGCAAAATTTCAAAACAACAATAAAAAAGACAAACAAAAAGGCTATGAATTGGTTAGAGACTTTGTTATGGGATCCCGCTTCTGTCGCTCATATCGTATGCTTATATGCATTTGTTATTTCCATCGGTGTGCTTCTGGGTAAAATTAAGATTTTCGGAATATCTTTAGGAGTGACATTTGTGCTATTCACCGGTATCCTGATGGGGCATTTTGGTTTTACGGGTGAAACACATATCCTGCACTTTATCCGCGAATTCGGATTAATCTTATTCGTATTTTGTATTGGTTTACAAGTAGGCCCGTCATTTTTCTCTTCTTTCAAGAAAGGAGGAATGACGCTGAATATGCTTGCCGTAGGTATTGTAATACTTAATATTGCAGTTGCGCTGGGTATTTATTTCCTCGACGGACGTATCGACCTTCCCATGATAGTAGGTATCCTTTATGGCGCGGTCACCAATACCCCGGGCCTGGGCGCCGCACAGGAAGCGTTGAACCAGTTCAGTTATACGGGCGAGCCTATCGCACTGGGTTATGCATGCGCTTATCCGCTTGGAGTTGTAGGTATCATCGGTTCCATTATCGCCGTTCGTTATATCTGCCGGATAAACCTGAAAAAGGAAGAAGAAGCGCTTACCACACAAGTTTCCGACATAAAGCACTTGCCACACATGCTACACCTGGAAGTTCGCAATGAGTCAATCGACGGGAAAAAACTCATCCGGATCAAAGAACTTCTGGGACGTTCTTTTGTATGTTCACGTATTCGCCATGACGGACACGTAAGTATCCCCGATCAAAGGACAGAGTTCCACACCGGTGACCAAGTATTCATTGTATGCTCCGAAGAAGATGCCGAAGCCATTACCGCTTTTATAGGTAAGGAAATTAAGGTGGATTGGGAAAAGCAGGATATGCCGATGGTTTCGCGTCGCATATTAGTGACAAAATCCGAAATCAACGGCAAGAAACTGGGCAGCCTCCATTTCCGCAACATGTATGGAGTGAATGTAACTCGCGTAAATCGTTCGGGCATGGATTTATTTGCTGACCCCAACCTGATATTGCAGGTAGGCGACCGTGTAATGGTTGTTGGCCAGCAAGATGCCGTAGAGCGTGTAGCCGGTGTACTGGGTAACCAGTTAAAACGTCTCGATACTCCGAACATTGTGACTATCTTCGTAGGCATCTTCCTGGGTATTCTATTGGGTAGCCTTCCGATTGCTTTCCCGGGTATGCCTACTCCGGTGAAACTGGGTTTGGCAGGTGGTCCGCTGGTAGTTGCTATCCTCATCGGTCGTTTCGGACACAAACTGAAGCTGGTAACCTATACAACGATGAGCGCCAACCTGATGTTACGTGAAATAGGTATTGTACTCTTCTTAGCCAGTGTAGGTATCGAAGCGGGCCAGCATTTTGTACAAACAGTGGTAAACGGAGACGGTTTGTTGTACGTAGGTTATGGTTTCCTCATCACGGTTATCCCTTTGCTGATAATCGGCATAATAGCCCGTTTCTATTATAAGGTAAATTACTTTACTTTAATGGGATTGATTGCCGGCAGTAATACCGACCCGCCCGCCTTGGCGTATGCCAACCAGACATCCGGCAATGATGCCCCGTCAGTCGGTTATTCCACAGTTTATCCCTTGACAATGTTCCTGCGCATTCTGGCAGGACAGATGATACTGCTGACGATGATATAATACCGGCTTTATACCAGGAGGTAAAGAAGGTATAGGCAGTAAAGAAGTTATAGAAGTTACAGGAGTTATAGAAGTTATAGGAGTTATCGCTTCGCTCAGGAGTTATCAGCCAACAGGTTGGCTTAGGAGTTAAAGCCGATAGTCGGTGAATCATAAACCAGGCTATCGGCTTTAACTTATTTAACTCCCAACGAAGGGATAACTCCTCTAACTCCTAACGATGAAATAAGTCTTTTTATTCCAACGGCAAGATAAACCAGAAGCATGAACCTTTATCCGGTTCACTATCCACACCGATTGTACCGCCTAACTGCTCAATGATACTCCGGCAAATGGGAAGCCCCAAACCGGTACCCTGAACAAAAGAGTTCAGCTTTACAAAACGCTCAAATATCCGTGAGATACCTTCCGAAGGGATACCTATGCCGGTATCCTTTACATATACCCGCACATGCTTTGCGTCCGGCTGGTCATACCCGATACGGATACTGCCGTGCGAAGTAAACTTGATGGCATTATTCACAAAGTTGGAAATCACCTGGTACAAGCGGTTAGGGTCGCTCGTTATAATGCACTCCGGCAACGTAGAATCAAACAAAAGCTCAATCTCCGGCTTCACGCGCAGGATCATGGAACGGAAAATATCACCGCACAAAGTCTTTATGTCCAATTCCCTATACTTAAAGTCTAATGTTCCCGCCTCTATCTTGGACAAGTCCAGAATATCCGAAATCAATTGCAGCAGCAGTTCATTGTTCTCTTCCACCAGTTTGGAATATTCACGTTTCTCTTCATCGTCTTCCATTTCAATCAACAGACTGGAGAAACCGACAATCGCATTAAGGGGTGTACGTATCTCGTGGCTCATGTTTGCCAGGAAAGCGCTCTTCAGGCGGTCAGTCTCTTCAGCCGTTTCCTTAGCCTTAATCAGTTTCTCTTCCGTCTCTTTCAGTTCGGTGATATCATAATTAACGCCGATTAGTTCTGTCTGTTCATTCTCCGAATCATACTGATTAACCACTACATTCACGCGTATCCAATTCCATTTATCCTTTGTATTGGGGCGGCGCACACGTATTTCACTCCTGAAAGTTTTGGCTTCACCCAATTTTGCCTTTTCATAGAAGCCCAGTATATGTTTCCTGTCTTCGGGGTGTATCTTATTATATACGCCGGCCACTTCCGAAAGAGGCGTATCTTCATCTTCACCCCAGTTTTTATACCACTGTTTGATGGCGTAACCTTCACGGGTAAACAAATTCAGCTTGACATATCCTACCTTGGCATAATCAGAGATAAGCTGGAAGAAGTTTTCGAAATCACGAATACGGTTCATCGAGGTAATCCGTTCCGTGTTATCTATGTTGATGAGAATAAAACCGATGCAATCTCCCTTACTACTGTATATCCTGCTGACTTTGGTATATAGTGTACTATTACCGGATTTTTCTGTCGGATAATAACCGTTCATGTGCCCGAATTGATATTCCCTTGAGAAATCGAATTCATCTTCTGTCTCTATACGGTCGCGAATCTCCTGAGTAACATTAGGGTCTTCAAAAAGGTTAATCCCCAGCACATCTTCCTTGCTTTTGCAACCGAATATTTCCAGATCTCTGTTATTAAGGTCAATCAGTATGCCATTTTTATCAAAGATTTCAATGCCCACGGGGATATTGGCGAAAATGTTACGCAAGAGTTTCTCACTGCGATCCAATGCCATATAAGCATGGCGTATCTCGGTAACATCCATATAAAGACAAACCACTTCATTGGGTTCGGGCAAATAGAAGACACAATGGCACGTTTTGCCTGTGATATGAAAATATTTATCCAATTCTTTATATGTACCCTGGCGATATACGTCCGAAATAATCTTTAGATTCTGAGACATTTCCCCCGGGAGGTAAACGTTCGAAGCCAGATTCCCTTTATAAGCATCCAAAGGCAGTCCATAAAGATCGGCAGCATATTGATTGGCATCTGTTATAAAGTAGTCATTGGGATTCCCCTTCTCGTCAAAGAGAATGTTAATCCGGGTGTATCCCAGAGGCATATATTTATAGAGGTTGGATAAGAAAGCGCGTTCACGGTCGGCTTCATCACGGGCAAGGCGCAGGCTGATACAGATATTGATGATATTGGCAAGGGAAGAGAACCATTGGTAATCTTCGTTTTTCCAACGATAATGCCTGTCTACAAGTTCTATGCCGATAAATCCCCATACACGTTCGGAATTCCGTAGCGGAACAGCCATTATTGACTTGACATTTTGTGAGGCAAGTAATTTCCGCTCTGAAACCGCCTCATCCGGAAGGTCGGATAGATCACTCAACAGAATAGGTTTACCTGACTGTATCCGGTTGAAAAACCACTTCATTATGTTCAAATCAATATGTTGCAGGTTATCTTTTTCCGGTTTAACGCCTTCAGCCACCACTTCATAAGTGCAACATTCGGTGTGGGCCTCAATATTGTACTCTATAATATACGCCCGCCCGGCACGGAAGAGTTCGAGCAGATCCTTTAAAACCTTTGAGATAGTACCGTCCAAGGTTTTATCTTTCAGAAAATAATGCAGCGAATTGGATACCGAGTTTTGGCGGAACAACAAATCATTGAATTGTTTCAGGATATCGTTCGATTGCCCGTTTCCAGGGGTATCCACTATCTGAAGTATGCCAAAGGCCATCAGATGTCCGTCTTCCGTCACCCACTTCTCGCCCAAACGGGAGCGTACCCAGACTTCATCCTGCAGTACGGAGTTAATAGGGAAAGTCTGCTCGTACACTTCCAGTTCCTCTATCAAAAGGAACTCCCTGCCAATACGGGCGCGGAAGTCTTCACGGATAACCTGACTGAATTCTCCAAAAGTCAACGTATTATCTTTCAGACCAAACAGCTTACAAACATACTCTGAACATAAGAATTCTTTAGTTGCAAAATCAGCCTCCCACCACCCTATTTGCGCAGTGTTCGAAAGGCGACGAAAGCGTTCGGCTTCATGTGATTTATCAACGTTCATACTGGTAAAACGTACATTAAGTTTTTGAACTTTTGCAAAGATACGCTTTAGGAATCAAATCCGGACTATTCACATATAAATTTATATGGTTATTCGCATCTATCCTGAAGTATGAACAGCTACTTAAATGTGACAGTATCATTAGTAACAAAGTCTGCTTTGCCTTATACAGAACTATAACGAGCCTATTACGGAGTTTGCTCAGCAAGTTCTCAAATTTTATCTCCAGCTTAGAGATGTGTATCTCCAGGCTGGAGATGCATATCTTCAACTTGGAGATGTACATCTCCAGGCTGGAGATAAACTTTCATATACGCCTCAACCCATTCTTGTCTTTAAAGAGAAGATTCCTCAAAGCCGGGAAGAAACTTTGTTAAGTAGCTGTTATCACAAAGAAGATAAGGTTCTTTATTCTAAATTACTGAGCGAAGCGATAACTCCTTTAACTCCTAATTCGCATAAGTAACCGAATTGTAACCGTTTAGAAAGCTAATTGTATGGTATCTGTATTACGGCTGTAATCCTATTCCCTCATCTTTGCACCGAAAACAAGAAATTATAAAAGATGAGCATGAAACCGGATTTAGGAAAGATCTTCTTCCTTATTTTATTACTTACCCTCTCTGCAATGACTGCCCTGGCAGGCAACCTCAAAGGAACCGTACTCGACAAACAAACCAAAGAACCGCTAACCGGTGCCACCGTACAGATAACCGGAACCACGCAAGGCGCCGTGGCCGACATCGACGGTAACTACCTGCTGGAAGTGAAAAACGGAACGTACACCATAATCGTGAGATACATAGGATACAAAGATATCCTGCTGAATGACGTAAAAGTACAGAACGAAACCCTGCTGAACTTCGAGATGGAAAGCGACGCACAGACCCTCGGCGAAGTCTCCGTAACAGCCAGGAAGAACCTGGAAGGTGAGCGCGCCCTGCAAATGGAACGGCAGAAAGCCACCCTCGCCATCGAGAACCTCGGAGCCAAAGAGATGAGTATCAAAGGTATCAGCAACGTAGAGGAAGGTGTGAAGAAGATAACGGGCATCTCCATCGCCAGCGCCGGGCAACTGATAGTCCGCGGACTGGGCGACCGCTACAGCACCACTACCTTGAACGGACTTCCCATCGCCTCGCCCAACCCGGACAACAAACTTATCCCGCTGGACATCTTCCCCGCCTCCACCGTGCAGAACATCACCGTGAGCAAAGTGTACGATGCGGGCGCCTTTGCCGACTATTCGGGAGCGCACATCGACATCAGTACAAAGGAAAACGTAGGCAGCGATTTCTTCTCCGTCAGCTTCAACACGGGAGGTAAGTTCAATACACTGGGGAAAGACTTCTACCAAATGAACCGCGACGGTTCACTCTTCAAAACACCCTCACTGAACCGGAAACTAACGGACATGTCACTCTCCGATTTCGAGGACTATGCCCGCAGCAACTCCCTCTTCAACACCAGCTTCCGGGTAGATAAGAAGACTTCCCTGCCCGAATTCGGCGGGAACATCGGCTTCGGCAAACGCTTCGACCTCGGCGGAAACGAACTCAGCCTCCTGGCATCCGTAGGCGTAAGCAACGACCTGCAAGCCATGAACAACGCCTCGGTAAGAACACTCGAAGCTACCGGAAACACCCTGAATGAGTTCACCTACGACAGTTACTCCAACGAACTGAAGATAGCCGCACTGGGCAACCTGGGTTACAGTTTCCGCACAGAAGACCACATCGGATACACCTTCTTCTACGCCCGCAATGCCGTAGACACCTATATGCACCGCGAGGGCGTGGACTACGAAGACCACAACCTGATAGGCAGCAATGACGTGACGCACATCTACAGTCTGCAAAACCACCAGGTGAACGGCAAGCACCACTTCGGCAACCAATGGGATGTGAACTGGAGCGGCTCTTACAGCAAGACGGGCAGCGACGAACCCGACCGTCGGCAGGTGATGTACATCCGCGAGGACAACCAAATCAAACTCTTCAAACTCAACCGCCAGGAAACCATGCGCTACTTCGGCGAACTGAACGAGAACGAGTGGGTGGGCGACTTCACTGCCAGCTATCGCTTCGGCGACAACAACAGGCTCCAGGCAGGCTTCACCTATAAGGACAAGAACCGTGACTATATGGGCACCCGCTTCTACTACAACCTGAACAGGCTGAATCCCACCATCACCGACATTTACGATACGGACGCCTTCCTCAACATGGAGAACATAGAGAACGGCTCCATCACCATAGACCGCGTCAAGCAACCCAAGGACAGTTATACGGCAGGCAATGATATCTATGCAGGATACCTCTCCGCCGAATATTATCCGATAACACCTTTGCTGGTGAACCTCGGAGTACGCTACGAAGTCAGTAAGCAGTGGGTAAACTACCACACCGACGGTGGAAAAGCCGAACGTAGCGAACTGAACAAGAACGACCTCTTCCCGGCACTGAACGCAAAGTATCAGATGGACGCGAAGAACAGTCTGCGATTCGCCTTCTCCCGTACCGTGACGCGGCCTTCGTTCATCGAAATGGCTCCGTTCCTTTATCAGGAATCCTACGGTTCGGCACAGATACGCGGTAATGCCGACTTGCAGAACGGTTACAACTACAACATCGACCTGCGCTACGAACTGTTCGAGAACAACGGGGACATGCTTTCCGTCACAGCTTACTACAAGCACCTGGATGCTCCGATAGAGCGTGTACAGACATTGGCAGGCGGTTCTGCCGTCCACTCCTTCCGCAATGCGGACAATGGTATGGCTACGGGCGTAGAGATAGAGTTCCGCAAAGAAATAACCAAGGACTTGCGCTTCGGCATCAACGGTTCTTATATGTACACCAACGTGAAATTGCCCGAAGGCGGCGCTTATACCAACAGCCAGCGTGCCTTGCAGGGAGCATCGCCCTATCTGGGTAATGCAGACCTCACCTACTCGCCAAGCTTTGGCGAAGAACGGCAGCTCAGCGTTGCCTTGCTCTACAATCTGCAAGGGCCGCGCATCCATTCGGTAGGTATCTCCGAACTGGGCGACGTTAAGCAACAGCCGGTACATACGCTGAACTTCACCGGCAGTTACCGCTTCAACAAGCGTTTCTCGGTGAAGATGCAAATTAACGACCTGCTGAATCAGGACATCCTCTTCAAACAGGAAGTGCCCACCACCGGAGAGAAACTGGAAGTGGAACGCTTCAGGAAAGGTACGGGGGTTGAGGTGGGATTCAGTTATGACTTATAGGGATTAGGGATTAGGGGTTAGTGATTAGGGATTAGTGATTAGTGATTAGAGGTTAGAGGTTAGTGATTAGGGATTAGTCTTTAGGGATTAGTCTTATAAAGGATAATTTAGCAGTGCAAATCATCAATAGAAGTATCTCTATTCTCCTCCTCCTGGGAGGAGGAGTACCCGCAGGGGGAGGTGGTAGGTGAAATAAATACTTATTAATCATAACTCTAAGGAATTCTTTATGCCTACCACCTCCCCCCTTGCGGGGTACTCCTCCTCCCAGGAGGAGGAGAATAGAGATACTCTTGTTAATCACTAATCACTAATCACTAAACCCTAATCACTAAAGACTAATCACTAAATAAATACTTATACTAACATATATTACAATCATTTTAAGCAATTACATTATGAAGAAGATTATTTGGAAATTCATGAGCCTTGCCCTTGCTGCAAGCCTGACCTTATTCACCTCGTGTGAAGACAAAGACAATAACGACGACAACGGTGGCGGCGATGACAACAAGTATGAACTGTCGAAAGACATCGAAAGCAATACCGAGCTGGAAGCAGGAAAAACCTATACCCTGAGCGGAGGCATACACGTAAAGAACGGCGCAACGCTGAAAATCCCCGCAGGCGTAACCATCATTGCCAAGTACGACAACGACGTGGACTATATCCTCATTGAACAAGGCGCCAAGATTGACGCCCAGGGAACAGCCAGCAACCCCATCATCATGACTTCCGAAAGAAAAGAGCCGGGAGCCTGGGGCGGTATCCACATCTGCGGAAATGCACACACCAATGTACCGGGCGGAGCAGGCAAGTCTGAAATAGGCGATGCAAACTACGGCGGCAACAATGATGCCGACAACTCCGGTACGCTGCGCTACATACGTCTGGAATACACCGGCTACGCCTTCGACGAAGAGCACGAAGCCAACGGCATAACCTTCTACGGCGTGGGTAGCGGAACCACAGTGGAATACTGCCAGGCCTACATGGGTTCGGACGACGGTTTCGAATTCTTTGGCGGCTCGGTAAACGTGAAGTACCTGGTAGCTACCGACTGTAGCGACGACTCCTTTGACTGGACGGAAGGCTGGAACGGTAAAGGCCAGTTCCTCGTTGCTTATCAAAGTCCTCAAAACGAACTGGGATACAACTGCGACTGCCTCATGGAATGTGACAACAACGGAACAAACTTTGCCGCAACCCCGGTAGCCTGCCCCACACTTGCCAACCTGACACTGATAGGTAACGGCGAAGCTCAACAAGGCATCCGCCTGCGCGCCGGAACAAAGGCGAAAATCTACAATACCATTATAAAAGGTAAAGGCAAGACTCTCACCACCGAAACCAATGAAACAGAAAACAGCCTGATAGACGGTAGCTCCGAACTGCAATACATCACCTTGGCTACCGACATCAACTGCGGTGCAGGCATCTACTCATCTGCCGAGTTCGTCAAAGACGGAAACAATAACACCATCAACTACAGCTTCTCATTCAGAGATTACTACGTAGGCACCATTGCAGGCGGCAAGAATCTCAGCGACAGCTTCTTCACTGCAGCCGCCTACCAGGGCGCAGTACCCGCCAACAACGACTGGACACAAGGCTGGACTCTGAAAAGCGGCGTAGCAGAAGAAGAGCTTGAAGAACTGAAAGGTGAAATATCCGCCAACAAGACCCTCTCGGAAGGAAAGTCTTATTACCTGACCGGAGAGTATAAAGTAAAGAACGGAGCAACCCTCACCATTGAGCCGGGCGTAACCATCATAGCCAAGCACGATGACACAGTAGACTACTTCCTCATTGAACAGGGTGCCAAAATCAATGCTCAAGGTACTGCCGAGAATCCCATCATCCTGACTTCCGAAAAGAAAGAAGCCGGAGCCTGGGGCGGTATCCACATCTGCGGATATGCACACACCAATGTAGCCGGAGGTACCGGTAGTTCCGAAATCGGCGGCGCCGTTTACGGTGGCAATAACGACAACGACAACTCCGGTACACTGAAATACGTCCGCATAGAATATAGTGGATACGCCTTCGACGAAGAGCACGAAGCCAACGGCTTCACCTTCTACGGTGTAGGCAACGGAACCACAGTGGAATACTGCCAGGCTTATCAAGGTTCGGACGACGGTTTTGAATTCTTCGGCGGATCGGTAAACGTGAAGTACTGCGTAGCCACCAGTTGCAGCGACGACTCTTTCGACTGGACGGAAGGCTGGAACGGTAAAGGCCAGTTCCTTGTTGCTTATCAGGAAGCAGCCGGAACGCTGGGATACGATTGCGACTGCCTCATGGAATGTGACAACAACGGAACAAACTTCGCCGCAACTCCGGTAGCCCATCCCATCCTTGCCAACCTGACGCTGATAGGTAACGGCGGCAGCAAACAAGGCGTACGCCTGCGTGCCGGAACTCAAGTGGAACTCTACAATACACTAATCAGCGGCAAAGGCCAGCCCTTGACCGTAGAGACTTCCGAAACAGAGAATTCCCTGAAAGACGGCGTTTCCAAGATTGAATACGTAGCCATCGGCGGAGCATTCTCTTCTGCAGAAAGCATCTACACCGGCGACATGTTTGCCGCCGCAACAGGAAACCTTGCCTCACAAACCCTCACTTGGGAGAACCTTTACGAAGGTACACTTGATGGCGGTAAGGACCTCAGCGCCGACAGTTTCTTCACCAAAGCCGAATACAAAGGCGCAGTGAAGGCGGGCGACACTTGGATTAGCGGTAACTGGATTAAATAATAATCACTCGGATAAATAGCTTCTACAACAACGCCGGGCAGATTCAGAGGAACTGTCCGGCGTTTCCGTTAAGATAAGATTGACTTCCGGAAATCTCCACCGGATGGTGACTGGAACACATACAGGTCGAACTCGGAGATAATAGCCAGCAGGTGATCGAATACATCAGACTGCAAGTCCTCATAAGGTATCCAGGACGTGGTTGAAGAGAAGAAATAAAGTTCCAGCGGTATGCCGCGATCAGTAGGTTGAAGCTGCCGCACCATGCAGGTCAAATCCTGGTTCACGCCCGGATGAGCCTTCAAATAACAATTCATATAAGCGCGGAAAACACCGAGATTCGTCTGGCGACGACCGTTTACAAGGATAGAGTTATCAATGTCACGCTCCTCATTATACTCTTTTATCACTCCTTCTGTCCGTTCGATGTAGTCCGTCAATATATGTATCTTCCGAAACTTAGCCAGCATCTCGGGAGTACAGAACTTCACACTATTCATGTCGATGTTGATGGAACGCTTGATACGTCGCCCGCCACTCTCCTGCATACCGCGCCAGTTCTGGAAAGAGTCGCTCACCAACAGGTAAGGAGGAATGGTGGTGATGGTCTTATCGAAGTTACGAACCTTCACCGTATTCAGCGATACTTCTATCACATCCCCGTCAGCACCGTATTTGGGCATGGTAATCCAGTCGCCCACCTTCAGCATATTGTTGGCAGAGAGTTGTACGCCGGAGACGAAGCCCATAATACTATCCTTGAATACCAGCATCAGCACGGCTGCCGAAGCCCCCAAGCCTGTGAGCAATACACCGGGCGAACGGTCTATCAATATGCTGACAATAATAATGCCTCCCACAAAGTAAAGAATGACTTGCGCCGTCTGCAAGAAGCCTTTCAAGGGGCGGTCGCGAAACTGTTCCTTCTCGCTGTACACGGAATAAACCGCCGTAAGCAGGGAGCTGATAAAACTAAGGAACATGATGATGACGAAGATAAGGCAGAAGCGCTGTATAAGCGCAAGCGTTGCCGAACCGGTGTCGGAGAACGCCAACGGAAGGAGAATATAAATAAGGATAGGCGCCACCATACGGCTGAGGTGTATCATGACCTTGCGGTCGAAAATGATATCATCCCAAGTGGCTTTTGTTTGCTTTACTAAACGCGAAACAATCTTCAACATGATATGCCGGCAAACGGCGTCTGCCAGATAAGCCACAAGGAGTACTCCCAGAAAAGCTATAAATTGATCTAACTGGTCTGCCAACGATTGGCTGAAACCTAACGTTTGAAGTCCTTCATTGATTTGTCGTACAATGCTCATAATGCTAATGGTTAAAGGAGGCATTAAATTAACACTTCAAAGTTAGGAACTCTTAATATAAAACGTGTGGGCTGCTTTCTTTTATTTAAGGTTATTTATGAAAGAAGAATCAGAGACCTTCAGCACATACCCCTTCTTCATCAGCGACTCAATCTGCACAGCCGGGTCGTTACGAAGCGCCTTGCGCAAATAAGTTATCTGCACGTTCAAGGCAAGGGAATTGGCATAAGAAGAAGTTCCCCAGACAGTTGCCAGCAATGCATCCCGTTCTACAGCCAGATTGGGGTGCCGGGCGAGTAAACGAAGAATATCCGCCTGACGGGATGTGATAAGCACTTTGTTATTTCCCGTACGGATTTCATTCGTACTGTAATTGAATACGGACTGACCGAAACAGTACGTCTCTTCCTCTACCGTATCGGAAAGCTGCGACGCAAAACGCTCACGAATACGGGCGATAAGTTCTTCGGGATAGAAAGGTTTGGCAAGGTAATCATTCGCCCGGAGTTGGAAACCTTGCAGGCGGTCGGCTTTGTCACTGCGGTCGGAGAGGAAGAAGATAAGAACATGCTTGTCCGTTTCACGGATGCGTTCGGCTACTTCAAAGCCGTTGCTACCGGGCATATTGATGTCAAGCAATACCAAATCAGGCTTTACGAGCAGGAATTGCTCAAGGGCGATTGTCCCGTTTCCGGCATACGTCACTTCGTAACCTTCTTTTTCAAGGAAGCGTTTCAGTAACATTGAGTACTTCAAATCATCGTCGGCGAAAAGGATCTTTAAAGGTTTCATGAATTAGGGGTTGGTAGTTAGTAGTTAGTAGTTGGTAGTAAGTAGTTGGTAGTTACATTAGTACTGACTTATTGGGGAATATTAATTTCTACCGTCGTTCCTTTGCCTGTCTGGCCACTTAAGGAAACATTTCCATGATGCGCCTCTACGAGCAACTTCACATAACTTAATCCCAACCCAATGCCCGGTAATGAACGGTCGGGAAGATTACTACCCCGGTAGAACTTATCGAACACACGGTTCTGTTCGGAAGCCGGAATGCCGATGCCATCATCGGATACACGGATTGTCAGTTGCTGATCGTGCAACAGGCAATCCACCACAATACGTACCGACGCACCGGAATACTTCACAGCATTCTCTATCAGATTACTGATGATATTAGAGATATGTACCGGATCTGCCGTCACCAGAGTTTCCGCGCTAAACTGAGTATCAATAATAACATCTTTATCTTCAGGCGCATGGTAAATACGGATAAGCTTCTCCAGAGTTTCCTTTATGTCGAACGTACGGACAGTGAGTTGTGTATGTTCATCATCGGCGCGGGTCATGTCGCGCAACTTCGAGAGATAGGCCGAAAGGTTATCCAGTTCGGACATAGAGTCGTGAATTACCTCGTCCATCGCTTTCTCGTCTATTCGCAGAGATTTGTCATTGAGGAAAGCCACGCACATCTTCAAGGCTTGTACCGGGCGCTTCAATTCATGGATCATGGTGTTTACGAAGCTTTTCCGGAGTTCGTCTATACGGTGTTGCTTCAAGATAGTTCTTATCTGAAACAACAGGCACAAACCTAATAAGAATATGAGGCAGATGCTGCCGAACAATTGCCAGCCCATGCGCACAAGTACGGTATGCGGTGAAATCTTCACGGTGACAAGAACCGACTGATGCCTCAAGGGATTATAGGGATAACTTACTTCTATATAGGGATTGAACAGTGTACCTTTCTGTATCAGTTCAGGCATCCACTGGTAAACCGTATCGTTGGAGACCACCAGGCGGGTGGCAAAGTCATGGTTATCCAAACGCATGGCAAGTAACGAATCGAATTGTTGCAAGGTAAACGGTACATCCAGTTCCAGACGATACTGGTTGATAATGATATTCAGGTTGGGGGCAAACTTATCGGACATATTGATTTTGAAGGAGTCCACGAAGAGCACCCGGTCTTTCGGCATGAAATCCGACCATTGCCCGTGGCGCAGGTCTTCTTCTTTATCATCTACCCGGGCGGAGTCGTTGCGCTCTATCCGGAGGGTTTCTATAGCCATATCCGTCCCCATGTTATCCAGGTTTCTACCCTCGAGGACGCCCAGTATCAGTTTATCAATGGTAGTCCGCTCTTCCATGTCTATGAACTTATTCAGTTGGTAGAAGAACATGTTGTTGGTGGTGTTGATACCCTTTTGGGAGTAGCTGGTGTCTTTTGCAGACCGAGGGGTACGGATGGTATCGTATTTCTCCACAGTCCGGAGGATGCGTTCGTAGATATCCTGTATCTGTTCGTCGTTCATATACTGATACTGGTTGCTCAGCCAGTAAGCCTGACCTGCCGTGATAAGCAACATCGCTACAATGGAAAGTATCCATACTATTTTAATCCGTCGTTCCATAATCATTCTTTTTTCGAGTACCGGCAAAGGTAAACGTTAGTCTGCAAATAGAAGTACACGCGAGGCAGATATTATCCGCGGCGTAATATTTCAGTAATAACTTTCAGGGTTGCCCAAAACAAAAACCTCATAGATTTGCAGCACGGGAAAACCCGTAACCAAACGTATAACTCATAAAAAACAAAACGTATGAATGCAAAAACTATTATTCTCAGCCTGTGTGTAGCAACACTGGCCACAACCCAGGCAACGGCGCAATTCACCTTCAGGATGCACACCAACGCTTCGGAGATTCAGAAGGACACCATCGGCGAAGTCCAACTCCTTGTGCAATACGAAACACATTGCATTGCCAACATAGAAAAACCGGAGAACGTAACCGAGGAAACCATGATGTTGGAAACAGGCAAAAACCTTTCCAAATTCTACAGCTACACCCAATACATCTGCGACTCCGTGCTGACGGCAGACTTCGCAAACAATGCATCGCAGGAAATCATGAACGAACACCTGAAACAATATGGCACAAGCAAATTGTCCGAACGTACCTTCAAAGGTTATCCTACAGGGAAAGTAACCACACTCGACGAAATAGCAGGCATGACCCGCCTTCGTTGCGAAGAACCCGAAGAACGTCCACAATGGAAAGTATTGGCGGAAAACGACAGCATTCTATCTTACCTGTGCGTAAAAGCGGAATGCCAATTCAAGGGACGTACCTGGACAGCATGGTTCGCTCCGGAGATTCCTGTCAGTGACGGACCTTGGAAGCTCTACGGATTGCCGGGACTTATACTGAAAGCGGAAGACAGTGAAGGACATTACTCGTTCACAGCAACAGGAATAGAACAGTGTCACACGTACAGACCTGTTATCTTCGACGGAAAAGAGTATGAGCCTGTCAACCGTAAGGCTTACGAAAAAGTACATGAACGTTACTATGCCGACCCGGTGGGCTTTATCGTCGGGAGTATGCCCAACGTTACAATTACCATAAAAGACGAACAGGGCAATAAGGCAAAGAATCCGAAAAACATATCGCATAATCCGTTGGAAAGGAATAAGAAGCTGTTTTGAATTTATTCCTAATTAATTTTATCAGTCTCTTTTAAGTTTGTTTTCGGTCTCTTTTCCTGTTTTCACTCGTCACATAGCCTAGCCCGCTATGTTCCTCTTAAAAACAGAAAAATATCCTCAAAAACAACTCTTAAAAGAAAACTGAATAAATTCAAAACAGCTTCTAAATAAACGTCAAAACCCGATAATTATCAAAACCGTGTCTGCTCCGTACCAACTCCGTACCTGCTCCGTATCCTATAGAACGGACTTGATACGGAGCAGGTACGGAGATGGTACGGAGCAGACATTCCCTATAATCTTTCAATCACTTTGATATATGAATAAAGTGCTTTGCATTACAACCTTCCTGTATCTCCTTTGTATTTCGCAGTTCGCTCCGGCGCAAACCTTGAGCGGCACTATAGTAGATGCAGAAACCAACCAGCCCTTGGAAGCGGTTATGATCAGTGTTTTGCGTGAAAACACAATGATAGACTACGCATTGACCGATGCCAACGGGCGATACAGCCTGCCGTGGAAACATAACGGAATACTGCAACTGAACGCCTCCTTCTTAGGTTACAAGAAGGAGACGAGAAAGGTCAGTTCGGCAGGAACTTTGAATTTCAGCCTGCAACCGGAAGCTATTATGCTGAAAGAAGTACAGATACGCCCCGGACGTATAAACACACGCAAGGATACCGTAAAGTACGACTTAGCACAATTCGCCTCATCAAAAGATGTACATATCAAGGACGTTTTAAAGAAGCTTCCGGGTGTGGACGTAGACGAGAACGGACAGGTGAAATACAAGGGAAAACCCATCGACCACTATTTTGTAGAAGGGATGGATGTGACAGGCGGACGATACAACCAGATAAACAACAACCTGAGCGCAAAGGCCGTTAAGACGGCGGAAATTATGGAGAACTACCAGTCGGTCAATGCATTGAAAGACAAGATTAGTTCGGATAAAGTAGCGCTGAACCTGAAGCTGGATCCCAAAGCGCGCGACCAATGGATAGTAAACGGTACTCTCGGTGTCGGTTGGAACAATAATGACGACACGTTTCTATGGGAAGGCGGACTGAATGCGCTCCAGTTGGGCAAAGGCAAACAAAGTATCTACAACTACAAGACTAATAACAATGGTAAAGACCTTAGCACCGAACAAACCGTGCTAACCGGAAACAGTTGGCAGCAACTTCCGGTCTCCGGCTTCCTGTCGCAACCGGGCATCAGCGCACCATTAGATAAAAAGCGACTACTGTTTAATGAAACACATACCCTGAACGGCAACCGGATGTATAAATGGAACGACGACCGGAGCCTGCGCATGCAAGCCGGATATACCCACAACCTTATCCGGCAGCAACGGGAAAACACGCAAATCTATTACCAGCCGACCGACAGCATACGAATAGACGAAACATATCATTACCGGCTGATAAGTGATGCCGCCAATCTGGAACTGCGTTACGAAGATAATGGCAGCCGGAACTATATATCCAACCGTTTCACCGCAGACGGGGAGATTAATCGCGGACATTCGGAAGAACTCCGGCAAACAATACGAACTTCACAATTGACTGCCGGGAATTACTTCAACCTCATCCGGAACAGGGAGGGCAAAACCTGGGAATTTCGTTCGGCAACACAGTATGCATATCTTCCTGCCTCCCTCTCTCTTACAAAAGGAGAAAGTAAATTCCACCAGCACAACTTCCATACGGACAATTGTGCGGCATATCTGCAAAAGCATAATGGTTTCACGCAACAATACAAAGCAGGTGTACAAGGCGAATGGGCTACAATGAATTACAGCGCAGCAGCACAACCCGCCGACTTTAATGCCTCCAACCTCTCATTGTACCTTACCCCCTACTTCCTGTTAGAACGGGGAAAATGGCTGGCTACCCTTTCCCTGCCTTTAAAAGGACAACGGTACTTTTCGCAGCAACGCTACTTCCTTACCTTCAACCCTGCGTTATACCTGCGCTACCAACTGGATTATCACTGGAAGTTTTCCCTCTACGGAAGCCTGACACGATCTGCGGAAGACGTCACCGGCCTCTATCCCGGACTCTATCAAACCGACCACCGCACTTGGTGGAACGGAAACGGACTGTTTCCCACAAACATCAATCAGACCTATAATCTTTACGGGGAATATAAAAACACTGTACAAGAGCTTTTCGTTACCGCTTCGCTCACGTACAGCCGTAATAACCGGAATACCTTGTTCGAACAGAATATCACCGGAGATAGTATCGTCTACACCCGGCGCAACCATCACAACCATACAGAGAACTGGACATTCAGCACCACCTTGTCAAAAGGAATATATGATTGGCATCTGAAATCATCCTTAACCATGCTATTGGGACGTAACAATGGAGAACAACTAACCCGCCTGCCGGGAGGCGATGCTCAACCGATATCTTCATCCGAGAGTAAAAGCAATCGGCAGAGTCTATTGCAAACCTATCGTTATGATTTTCTGAAAGTAGAGCCTAAAATAACCTGGTCGCCCGCCAATGCTTTTGAAGCAGAATATCATGCCACGTTGAACTATGGCGGCAGCAAGATAGGAAGTGATACCCGGTTAACTCCATTACTGGATTTCGTGCAACGCCTACGCCTCACTTTCACTATCGGACGGGTGGATTTACGCCTTTCCGGCGAACATTATCGAAATGATTTAGGAGGAGGCGCTTACCTGAATACGGTGTTTGCCGACGCTTCGCTGATTTACAAAATCAAAAAATGGCGGCTGGAAGCAAACCTGAATAATCTGTTCAACAAAAAAGAATATGCATATACAACGTATTCTGCTACTCAGAGTTATACTTCGCGGTTGAACATACGCCCGCGGGAAGCAATGATGACGATGAATTACCAGTTCTAACCTCAATAACTCCTTTAACTACAGTATGAATAATGCAGGCTAAAGAAACAAAGGAGGTTATTCCCGGATATTTTGCACGAATGAAGACCAGTGACACAACTATCCTTACCCTAATTTTCGGAATAACCTCCTGAAAGCGATGTGTTAAGTTATTTATTTCTTCATGACTGCGTTCCACACTGCCTTACGTAACGTTCCGCTAGTGTCATCACCGTCATAATCCCAATACATTATGCCTGACATACCTTTGTTAAGCAACCATTCTCCTTTGATTGCAATACTTTTCTCGTTATCATAACCGGCATAGTATACACCATTATAGGTAATGTAAGGTACGGATGCGGCTTCGTCCCAATTGTCAATTTCATACCCCTGCCCAGACGTATATGCAATGAGCCTATTATAATTGATAGCCGTAGGGGAACCCGAGAAAGAATGTCGCGCATAGAACGGAACACCCAATACCAGCTTGTTTGCAGGCATACCCGCATTGAGATATGCTTGTACGGCACGGGTACAGTCGGAAGTAGCCCTCGGATCGTTCAAAGCTGACTGGTGGCGGGGAGCTTCGTCGAGGTCGTAGGTCATAATGTTGACAAAGTCTACATAAGGGTTCACGGCGGCAATGTCGATATAACGCCAGCCACCGGTAACAGCAGCTTTATCATTGCTATATCCGGCATAAGTCAACAAGTAACCATTACCTAATGTCTCACGCAGTTGTTTCATTAACAATACATGATTGGCTACATCCACCGCTACGTCATAAGCATCTGTATTACCACTCCATGAGAGGCCGGGGAATTCCCAATCCATATCCACTCCGTCGATGCCCCACTTCTGTACAAAAGCTTTGCAATCGGCAGCAAACTTCTTACGAAATTCATCGGACTTTGCCAACCGGGAGAAACAACCGCCACGCGGATCTTCTTTCGTATCGGTGAAAGATATACAGATTTTAAGTCCGGGATGTTTCTTTTTCAACTCTACAATCTTCTGGAAGCGATCTTCGCCACCTTGTAGCCCAAGTCCCACATACTCGCCGTTTTCCATGTATGGTTCGGCAAATGCGTAGTTAAGATGGGTGAAGAAAGCGGCATTGGGAGTGACGGTACCATAGTATGTAGCATAAGCTAACACTATACGCCCGTCAACACGTTCCACTAACTGACTTTCACCGGACGGAGCTTTGACACCCGTCACATAGTCGTCCTTTTCGCAACTTGCGAGCAAGACAGCCGCAGCAATTGCGGCAAGTAAGATTTTCTTCATACTTGATTACCTTTAAAATGTTTATTCATATATAAATTGTTCTGTTTCTTTCTCAAAGTATATTTTCTCCATTTTATGAGCATCATATTTTTCTTTATACTTATAAACCTCCGGAATGTTATATGATTTCAGAGACTTCCTGTAACATTCGGGATCTTTCTGAGGAAGGACAAAAGCTTTCGATGCGTTTCCTTTATCATCGACGTATGCGAAGTATGGGCGGCCATACAAACCGTCACTGCGCTTTGAGGCAAACACAAACCACCGTGAATTACTGCTCCACGAATGATATGAGTCTGAAAAATAGCTGTTCGTCAATGGTAATTTGTTGAGCGTGTTGTCGCAAAGGTTCAACATCCATAAATCGGTTTCAGGATGCCAAATGGGAAATGTACCGTAATCCGACACTGCGAAAAGCAAATATTTCCCATCGGGCGAACATTTGGGAAAACTGACCGATTTACCTTGTGCCGCAGCATCAAACACCTTGTGAACACTGTCGCCTAACACTCCCGTTTCCGGATTGAAGGCCACGGAATACAAGTCGTAATGCATTTGCATGGTACTGTCCGGTTGTGACAAGTATTTTGCACGACAAAAATAAATGGTTTGATTATCCGCTGAAAAACAGGGAAACGTCTCTTGGTAGCTTTCACCGGAAACCGCCGGATTGTCACTGACTGTTCCTCGTTCAAAATCAATCAGAATCAGGTCACTATACTTGTCATACACTTCCAGTCGCTTGCCACGAAGAGAATGAAGGCTGGGAATGATTTCAGCTGTGGTGAAAATGCCATAGCGTCCATCGGAGGATAGTTCACCGTAAACTGCCGGACCAGTGGTTTGCGCAGTCTTCGTGTTTATTTTCCTCATTCCGTTTGCATCGGCATAAATCGTTCCGCCTCGTGCTCCGCGTACGTGCATGAAAGTTGTCTGCACTTCACCCCGGTTTGCCGTATGGCAATTCATACAGGCGTTTTCGGTGATATTATTATCGCCCAAAATACGTTCATCAAACGACTCAATATCACGTTCGCAGATTTGTATTCTGTTCCAGACTTCATACGCAGGTTCTATCAGGCGATAGCTCAGATATCGATCAATGGGTTCGGAAGCTACCGTCCATGTAAATCTTTCATAGACAACATTCTCGTGCTTCCGCTTTGCATGTATGGATACACGGAGCGTATTCCCTTTCTCGGCATTTAGCATCGCTTTCCACTCTTTAGCCGGGAACTTCATCGAAGTAGAAGAACTGCTGAAAGAGTAACAATCATATCCTTCAATCAACACAAAACATGCGGTTGCCAACGAATCTTGCAATTGGAAATTCATAGGTGCCACATTACATGGAATAATGATGCCGGTATAATCAGGAAACAAGACCGGCTGTTGTGATACCTGCATATAGGTTTCCGGCTTGGAATTACATGCCGTCAATACCTGAGACAAGAGGATGAATATGTATAGATATACTTTCATTTCAGCCGTGCATAAAAGTGATAAAACCAGTAAGTACTTCCAAAATTCTCGCGCATAGCTTCCACATTCTCCTTGTTGTTCTCAAAAAATGCCAAGTACTCTTCTTTCTCCTCATTTTTTGATTGCGGAATATGGTAATACAACACGCCCTCATTGATACACATCAATAAAGCTTCCTGATAAACAGCAGGAGGATTGTTTCCAAAGAAAGGAAAATAGTACGCATCATAATCTATCTTGAAACTCTTCAAATCCTTGCGCAACAAATGATAGCACAACAGGTAGTCAACCGCATTTTTGTTTCCCGGACAAGTCTTAAGCAAATTGGTAATGGAAGTACGTATATCATTGGGTGAAAACAATACATCATTATCCGCTATGCAAAGACTGTCAGCGATTGTTGCCGGATGACCGTTAGCCATTAATTGTTGTTGCCGGATTGACCACCGACGATGGAACGTTGTTTTCGAGAGCAAATACAAAAATTTCTCCGCCGCTTGTTTGTCTCTGTTCAGCATACTGATTTCGGCCATACGCCGTACCATCCTCGACGAACGTTGATGAGGGGTGAAGACCATTCCAAGCATGGCCGAATGTTGCGCATGTTCAAGATCACCACACAACATCAGGGCGTCGATGCTTGCCATCACGTAAGAATAGGGCACGGTTTCCTTTACTTCAATCAACAGCCCATAGTGTGCAGGTTGATAGCGGTAAAGAAGCGAATCGGGTAATTGACCTCTACGCGCATTGACCAGATTAGCATAATAAGCGCTCAGATAAGATTTATATTTTTGTTGCCTGCTCATTTCGAGTACTTTATCCCAACGTCCATAATAGGCCTCACACATAAATCCTAAATCATATTCCTCTTTCCAGTTGCTTGTAACACAGATTCCTGACACGAGGCCGCATACAGTCAATATATACAATACACATTGCTTAATTTCTATCTGTCCTAAGAAAATGGCTATTAGCAATGTGGCTTCTGTTATCAAATACACAAATGGTTTACTCAACAGGTATCCTTCAATAATGGGATAAAAGCAAGCTTGTTTCGTCGTAAGATAGAAGAAATGACCTGCTATATACATCGTGAGAAATGATAACACCAAAAGTAAGAGAGGGAAAAGCCAGGATTTGTTCCTCTTAAAGTCATAAATGACGGATAATAGAATAAACAGAAGGAAGTGTACACCCACTGAAATATACAGAATGATTGCAAAAACAATACAACAGAATCTGAATACTATTTGGTTCCTGATTTCTGAAAGTATCCGGAATGTCCAGACGGAAACTACCGCCCCGATAACCATTGATAGCGGATATTCCAGATAACAGGAAAGTACCCATTCCGCCGCTACAGGCAACCATGCGATACATCCCGCATTGTGCAACTTCATCTTTCTGAACGAAGAATAGAATCCCGCCCACAAAAGGAATAAGACACAGGCGATGATTAAACCTCCTCCGCCTCTCAACAAAAAGAATTGAGTGAGGTAATCACCAAACATTTCACTTATCCATGCCGGCTTTTGCAGATATTGTGCGATGTCGAAACCTGTAAACAAGGTGGTCTGCTCCCGGAAATGCAAGTGATAAGGGTAGCAGAACGTAAAAAACGCACAACACCCCGCCAAAAAACAAACAGGGAAAAGGAAATTCCGTAGTGTCTTCATGGTTATTGCTTTTGGGGTATCCATTTTTTTATGCCCAGAGAATCTAATGAGGCAATTTGTACACTATCCAGCCGGGTAGACATATTACTGTATATAAAACCTCCCATTGCATTGAGATTGTTTTTTATAAGTAAACATGTAGAATCTTTGACGGAATTCATTCCGGCAGGCTCATCCTCATTGACGGCTGTTCTTTCAAGCATTTCTTTCCATCGCTGTAATTGGTCATTAAGAATTGTACCGTAACTACTGCTTACCGTATCTATCCTTACATTCAGCACTCCCGGCTCTACCACAAGCAGTAGTCTTTGTACGTATCCTTTAGCTCTGCGCGAGAGCCTGATGTCATACATCCGCATACTGTCAGCATTTACTTTGAAATCAAAAGTACCATTACTGATTTTTACGGAATCCACGGTTTGCGGTGTAGGGTTAGGAAGTGGTACCAAATACATATTATACCCATTGTATTTTTCAGATGTTATTCCCTGAATATACAAATAGCCATCTTCCTGCCGGCTACATGCCGACAGGAGTATGATGGTTACAATATATATCCACTTGTTGGACATGGAGTTTAAATTTAGAGGTTATTCTTTTACTTTGAAATGAAAGTAGTTACATTCAGTATCCCAATCTACTGCATTTACATAATTGGCAGGATGGGCAATGAACATTTTATCTTCGGTGAGTGACAATATCCAATAGGTATAGGGACTGCTTCCCAGATATTGGTCGGCAGCGCCACCCCAAGCATCGCTATAGGCTCCATAACCTCCTACCATAGGTGTTGTAGTAATAAGCTCGCCGGCAATTGCTTGCACTCCCTTATCGTCGTGAGTAACTGCAAAACCTCCTTCTCCCTGCTGGCTACCGTCAACTTTATAAGTTACTAACTTCTCTCCATCGAACACGAAGTCCATGGAATAATCGGGTGAATTGGCAAGTAGTACGTTAGCCCACCAACCGCCGGTAGTTACGCCTTCGGGATAAGCATGCCATACCCCGTGTCCGTTGACATAGCTAAAGAAACCGTTACATCCATCCGCCACCCATGTTTTTCTCGCCGTTTTGTCGGTTTTATCCTGTGCACCGGTCAAGAGGCTTACAAATACATCGAAAACATTGGTCACTGTTACACTAAATGTTTTGGATGTTATTACTTTTTGGGCTGAGAGACCTACATATTTTATCTCGACAGTTTCATTAGAATTAATAATAACTGTATCTTGATCGGAGCCAACTTGTATAGTGCCAACAGACGTTTTTACATGCCAAACTCCGGGTACATCACGACGTTCATTTTTCAGCACGATGTATTGGTCACCTTCAACTTTGTCGTCTGAGTTAGGAATTGGTTGTGTTACAGATAACGCAGCATCCAGTTCCTCCTGTGTGATAGGTGTACCCGGGTTTTCAAAATATTCTTCCCGCAACGAAGTGTCTTCAATCGGGTCGCAAGCATAGCATGCTACCGCAAACATTGCCAATGCAATATAGAATTTACTTGTTTTCATTCGTTTTTAATTTTATAAATCAATAATGAGTTACATTTGATTCCAATCCACAAATTGCGCCGATGCATCCCAACCGGGATTTTGTTCTACTACTCCGTTGGTTCTATCTATTTCAATCTGCGGAATATACCAATATCCCTGCATTTCTTTCAGGCGTTTTTTATAATCGAAGTTTACCATTTGTTTTATTTCACCACCATTCACCACTTCAAATCCTGTTTGTTTGTTAAGCGCATCCCCTGCAAAGTCAAGTGATGGACCCGACCAGCGGAGTAAATCCCACCAACGGATAGATTCGAAAGCAAACTCCCAACGGCGTTCATCCTGAATAGCTTTCAGCGAATATGCTACGGGAGCCAAATGAGAACGAGCACGTACTCGGTTCAACCCTGTTGCATCTTCTTTCAATTCTGACTGCATCAATAGGACGTCTGCGAATCGGATATGAATCAAGTCGGCAATATTGTTCAATGACTCGCTGATTACTGCAGCCAGATTGGGATACATCACTACGCCGAAAGATCTGTAATTCGTTCCGCTAGTATCATCAGAACCAGCGGCACCGATATAAGCCAGAATATTGACATACTTCTTCTGATGATAACCGGTATTTTCCCAATAAATCTTATTTACTGTATAATCCGGTTCGTCCGGCGTTAGTTTTCTATCCATTAATTCTTCTTTTGTATCCGGATTATAGGCTTTATACGACCAGATGGAACCGGTCATACGAGGATCTTCCGTATAGCCATCCGTATATGCTTGTTGTTGTGACCAGATTTTCCATTCATTCACCATAGCCGGCGATACAGGACCTGCTCCCCATCCTGAACCAAATGGATAAGATTGTTTGGTATTCCCTGAACTGGCAGGTGACATGTATTGACACACGGTATTACTAAACCAAGTATATGACCATCCATTGTCTTTTAACTTATACTTGGTAGCGAATACGGACTCTTTAGAACTATTACCTTCCCATTTCAGATCATTGTTAAGAACATAAGCATATTGTTTACCTATTTCGTTAGTTTCCGTTACTTCATTGGTGTATGCCCATATATTACGTTGATCATCAACCAAGTCGTGACCAGAATTCTCCACACAATCGTCAATCCATTCAATAACTTGTTGTTTGGTAATGCCTCCCGGTAATTCGGTTTTGTCATAACGCCCGGTATAGAAAAGAAAGACGCGCGCCATCAGTGCTTCTGCTGCATATTTGGTTACATGTCCGTCCATAGGAGTATTGGCAGAATAAATTCGATCGGGTAAAAGTTCAATTGCATTTTTCAAATCAGATGCAATCAACTCATAAACTTCGTCTATCGATGCACGAGGAATGTTCGTAGCCTCAGTCGTGGTACGTAGAGGCACACCTCCGAATACTCGTACCAAATCACTGTAGGCATAAGCGCGTAAGAAATATGCTTCGCCAAAGTGACGCTCGCGTTCGCCGGCGCTCCAGACTTTAACATTATCGAATGATGCAAGTGAGGCGTTAGCGTGATTAATCATTGTGTAGAGGCGCACCCACATAGGAGTACCTCCATTTCCTACTCCATTATCAAAACCGAAGAAGTTCAGGTTCTTATACATCAGAAAATTCATGGCGCAGTTGTCCGAATAGGATACATTTCCACCCAAGCAGTCGTCACTTGCCAATTGTGCAAGAAAAGTAGCGGATGACACGTCCGGACCTTCAAACAATAGGCAGGCATAGATAGAAGTCAACATTTCATTAGCTTCCAATTCGGTAGCTGGAAAGTTTGCGGTAGTCTTCTCTGTTAAAAGATCCGTATCAAGAAAATCCTCGCAGCTGGCCATGAAGAAAATCGTTACAAAAGATAATGCATATATAAATGTTTTCATACGTCTTAAAATTTAATATTAGTACCTACCATAAATGTACGCGCACTCGGATAGAATCCTAAGTCAATGCCTGAAGCCCATGATATTCCCGACGCGTAACCCACTTCCGGATCCATACCGGAGTATCCGGTGAAAGTAAATAAATTCTGTGCTGTCACGTAAATTCTGAGTTGTTGCATGGGAAGCTTCTTAAAAGCTTTTTTCAGATCGTACCCCAACGATACATTCTTAATTTTCAGATAATCGCCATTTTCCATATATATATCCGAAATTTTAGTCCAATTCGTACCTCCTGCACTACTCAGACGGGGTAATTTATTGGATGTACCTTCACCGTGCCAGCGTTCGTAGATATCCGTTGTATAATTGTTATAAGGAGAAGCTACGAAATCGCGGTAACATTTCATGATTTGCTGCCCGAAAGCACCATACGTAGTTATAGAAAGATCAAGACCTTTATAACTGATATTGAACGAAAGTCCCATCGTCACATCCGGGTGAGGATTACCTATCATGGATCGATCGTTTTCATTTATCACTCCGTTTTTGTCTATATCCGTCCAAATTAAGTCTCCGGGACGAGTATTGGCAGCATTCAACTTAGCACCTTTATAGTTATCTATTTGTTCCTGATTCTGGAAGATTCCCTCAGTTGTATATCCATAGAAATACCCAAACGGTTTTCCTACTTCAGCACGGAAAAATTCGTCAGACTGATTCCAAAACACACTACCTGGCCCGTGAATAATCCCTTCTTCATTACTAATCTTAGTAACCTCATTTTTATTATGTCCCAACGAAAGATTAACTCCGTATGTGAAATCTTTCCCTAATTGATCATTCCAGTGCAAGCCAAGTTCAACTCCTGTATTTCGTACATCGCCCCCATTTTCGAAAACAGGACCGGCACCCAAACTCAATATCACGGGAGTAGGCAGCAGCCAGCCTTTAGTTGAACGGTTGTACCAGTCGAGTTCTATACCTAAACGGTTATTGAAAAAACGAGCGTCTACCCCAAAGTTTAGTGTTTCTTGAGTTTCCCATTTCAAATTCGGGTTAGTCAGACGGTAAGTGTAAGAACCCGTAGCCGCATCGCCCATTGAACCTCCAAACGCATACCCTCCATTGTTGTTATTACTCGTAATAGTCGCCAAATATTGGAAAGTTGCTACGTTGCAATTACCATTCTGCCCCCATGATGCTCGAAGTTTCAAGAAGTCTATAAATGTAACCTTTTTCATAAAATCTTCGCCAGAAATAACCCACCCTGCCGAAATAGAGGGAAAATACCCCCAACGATGTCCGCGAGCAAATGTAGAAGAACCGTCTGCACGCAACACAGCGCTTGCCATATATTTTTCTTTATAGTTATAGTTAGCTCTTCCGAAAAAAGAAGCAAGCCTTCCTTGTGCGTATGGTGAACCAGTAAGTGATGTGATATTTGCCGTGCCTGGTACATTACTCAAGTAGGCGTGATCAAAATCATAAAATGAAGAATTTCGGTTATTTCCACTTATGGATTCTCCCATACCCCATTTTTCAACACTTTGCCCTAATAGCACATCAAGGTTATGGTCACCGTTGATGTATTTGTAACTGATAGTGTTATCCCATGACCAACGGTTGCTGAGACTCATAGATTGCGACACCCTATCCGTGATTTCCACTAACGTTGCACTCAATTCTCCGTATGCAGGTTGATAAGAACGATAACTTGATGCAGACATGATGTAACCAAACTGTGATTTTATATGCAAATTCTTAATAGGTTGAAAATCAAGATTCAGACCTCCTTGCAGATAATGGCTCTTACTCAGACTCTGGCTTTGTACAAAGTCCAAATAAGCGATAGGATTTCTGTTCGCACCGTTATTCGTATCCCAGCTATAGCCATCATTTAGTTGATCCTGATACATATAGTAATCTCCCTTGGAATTATAAATGTGCATCAATGGACTCATAACCAACATATTGTGTACGGAATTCCAATAAATATCATCCACTGCTACCGATCCTTGCGTCTCCTGATATTTATAATTCAACGTCTGACCTACAGAAAGAACATCAAGTTTATTCTTTCTTAAAAGGACATGTTGTGAATTAATACGCACATTATACCGATCCATTACCGGTACAGCAGAAGGCACCCCCATAGTGGCTTCCTGTTGCGTATAATTAAAACCGATAGCATAGGTACTCCGATCATTTCCACCCGTAAAATTCAAAGAATGACTCTGTACAGCAGCGTGTTTATTCGTCATTTCTTTTAACCAGTTTGTACCTGTCCAAGTTCCATCGTTGATAGCTTTGAGATCATGAGCGGGAATAAATAGTGCCCAATTGTAAGGATCATATCCATCCATGACGCGTCCCTCATCTTGCATAACCATATATTCCTTAGCTGATAGTACAGTTGGTATTTTGTATAAATCCTGCACACCGTAATATCCGTCATAACTGGCTTGGAATATACCTGCCTTACCTTGCTTGGTTGTCACCAGAATAACACCGTTTGCAGCACGTGCTCCGTAAATTGCGGCAGACGCAGCATCTTTCAGGATATCAATGGATTCAATATCATTGGATGAAAGTCCGTCCAAACTACCATTTGGCACACCGTCAACTACATAAAGCGGGGCAGCATCTCCGTTGGTACCAATTCCGCGGATAGTCACCTTATAACCTGCACCCAAAAAACCACTGTTCTGAACAATGTTCAAACCCGGTGACTGACTTTGCATAGCTTCCATCACATTGACAGTATTCAGCTTCGCAATATCTTCACCTTTCACTTGTACAGTGGCACCCGTGAGAAGTTTCTTCTTTTGCACCCCGTAACCTACTACTACTACTTCGTCCAGCATTTCGTAGTCTTCCGCCAAGGTGATTGACATGTTGGCACCGGCTTTGATTTCTTGGGTTCTAAACCCAATATAAGAAATAACCAATGTAGCACCACTCTTTACATTCAGTGAGAAATTACCGTCTATATCGGTAATGGTTCCATTGCTAGTACCTTTTTCTAAGATACTTGCTCCAATAACAGGATCTCCGACTGGATCAACGACAGTACCGTGGGCAGTTTGAGACTGCATTTGTTCCGTGACCTCGAACGAACCTTCCGAATTAGTTTCGATTGCCGAGACTGTACCGCTTCCTGCAAGCATGGAAGTGATGACAATTAGTGTGAGGATTTTACTTTTTAGTATTCCTCGCTTACGATCTTCATTCATAATGATTTCTGTTTTAAGCTAAAAATTGGATTTTTAATTAAATAAAGCTATGAGTGACACAAAGTGTCTTAGGGCATTCTCTGTTCTTCATAAGCAATTGTTTTTTTAAAGGTTTTACTCTATAATAATAAATTAAGTATTAGCCTGTTCAGACGTGAACTTATACTCTTGTATAATATCAATATCCAAATATAAAATGTATTTATATCATATAAAACCATTTGAGGCATATATTAAAGACTGTTATACTTAGTTTTCTTTGCTTAAGAAATTTGCGTGAATAAAAACAAATCTAATAATAAACTTGCTTGCATATTATAAATTTAGCATCAAAACGAATTAACATACTATTTTACAGCATGTTACATATCAATACAGCGCTCATAATTGTTATGATGTTTTCCTCTCAAAACAGAGTATTTAAAGTTCGTTAACCATTTACGCCTCTTGCAAAGTATCAATCTTGCAATGATTATACGTCTTTGGCGCTCCTTTTTTTAGTTAAAAATATAATATTTGCTTATCTTGAAAACTTATAGTACCTTTGTAGCCGAATAAAATGTATGATGCCATGAATAATGGCCGTGTATTCTAGAACACCACGTAAAAAACAGGATTTATGAAACAAAAAGTATCTGTACCCTTTATGCTGTTGGGTATTCTTTTCAATGTCTGCCTGATTGCAGCCAATCTTCTTGAAACAAAAGTTATCCAGATTTGCGGAATCACCGTTACCGCCGGATTATTAGTTTTTCCTATTTCTTATATCATTAATGATTGTATTGCCGAAGTTTGGGGATTTCGAAAGGCACGCTTAATTATATGGAGCGGCTTTGCCATGAATTTCTTTGTGGTAATACTGGGACTGATAGCCGTAGCATTACCCGCGGCACCATTCTGGGAGGGAGAAGCTCATTTTAATTTTGTCTTTGGTATGGCGCCCCGCATTGTAGTGGCAAGTTTGATTGCATTCCTGGTAGGTTCTTTCCTCAATGCTTATGTTATGAGCCGCATGAAACTGGCGAGTGGCGGACGTCATTTCTCTGCTCGCGCCATTTGCTCAACCTTAGTAGGAGAGACTGCTGATTCTCTAATCTTTTTCCCGATTGCTTTTGGCGGCATTATTGCATGGAATGAGTTATTGGTGATGATGTGCATTCAGATTGTACTGAAATCCCTGTATGAAGTCATGATTCTGCCTGTCACTATTCGTGTAGTAGCTGCCATCAAACGTATTGACGGAAGCGACGTGTATGATAAAGATATCTCTTACAATATACTGAAAATCAAGGATATTTAGAATAAATAGCCATGAATAACGAAACTGCATTGGTCGTATTTAGTGGAGGACAGGATTCCACCACTTGCCTGTTCTGGGCAAAACGCAAATTTAAGAAAGTGCTCGCTCTGAGTTTCTTGTATGGACAAAAGCATCAAAAAGAAGTAGAATTGGCACAAGAAATAGCCCGCAAAGCCGGTATTGAGTTTGAATCAATGGACGTATCTTTCATCGGTAAGCTGGGACATAATTCACTTACGTACACTAACATGGCTATGGACGATGAGAAACCTGCCGATAGCTATCCCAATACATTTGTGCCGGGACGTAATTTATTCTTTTTGAGTATCGCTGCGGTCTACGCTCGTGAACATGCCATCAACCATATCGTAACAGGCGTATCGCAAACTGACTTCAGCGGATATCCGGATTGCAGGGATGCCTTTATCAAATCACTCAACGTTACTTTGAATTTGGCTATGGACGAGCAATTCGTGATTCATACCCCGCTGATGTGGATTGATAAAGCCGAGACTTGGGCTATGGCAGATGAATTGGGAGTACTCGATCTGATACGGAATGAAACCCTGACTTGCTACAACGGCATTCCCGGTGACGGTTGCGGACATTGTCCGGCATGTAAACTGCGCCGTGAGGGATTGGAGAAGTACCTCGCTTCATCTCAGCAAAACACCTACTAAAATATATCAGTATGACCGAATTGAAAGACCAACTCTCCCTATTGGGAAGAAAGACGGAATATAAACAAGATTATGCTCCCGAAGTACTGGAAGCCTTTGATAATAAACATTCCGGAAATGACTATTGGGTACGCTTTAATTGCCCTGAGTTCACAAGTTTGTGCCCTATCACAGGACAACCTGATTTTGCAGAAATTCGTATCAGTTACATTCCTGACGTTAAAATGGTGGAAAGCAAAAGCTTGAAACTCTATCTCTTCAGTTTTCGCAACCACGGCGCCTTTCACGAGGATTGTGTAAATATCATAATGAAAGACCTTATTCGTCTGATGAATCCCAAGTATATTGAGGTTACAGGACTTTTTACTCCCCGTGGCGGTATTTCCATTTATCCATATACCAACTACGGACGTCAAGGAACAAAATATGAACGCATGGCCGAACAACGGTTGATGAACAGAGAGTAGTAAAAGAAGGAACGCTCACAAGTATAAAGCGGTGTCAAAAGTTTAAGTCTACTATCTTTCATCCGCGGATAACACAGATTATGCAGATTTATCTTAAAGCCTAATCTGTGTTATCTGCGTCATCTGCGGATGAAAAATATCTTGTTAATTGAAATAATATAAGAACACAGCTATACCTTCAAGCGCCTTTTTAGGTTGATCCTTGATTTCAATGGCAAACTTGATTTCTGCTTTTGCCACTCCCCGCAGATTCGCCAATGAGTGCAATTTGGCAACCAAACGAATACTTTGTCCCGACAGTACAGCCTGCCCGAACTTCATCTGTTCTATACCATAATTAACCATCATCTTCAGGTTATTCACTTCAATAATTTGATTCCACAGATGCGGAAGCATAGACAACGTAAGGTAACCGTGCGCAATGGTAGTCTTGAAATGACTTTCCGTTTTAGCACGTTCCGTATCAACGTGTATCCACTGATGATCCAATGTGGCGTCAGCAAACATATTAATACGTTCTTGTGAAAGTTCCACATAATCTGAAACACCGATTTGTTGTCCTAACAGCTTTTCAAACTCCTCGTACGAGTTGATAATTACTTTTTCCATTATTCTCTATTTATATAAATTCTAAGGTTGATAATTCCAACCATAATCATTGTGATAAATCATCAGTTTACTCATACCACCATCAATTGTGATATTTTCCCCATTAATAAATGAGTTCCGCTCATCGCAGAGAAAAAGAACCGCACGGGCTATATCTTCCGGTTCCCCTATCCTCTGCGAAGGATGTTGCATAACATCTCCTTCCGTATAAGACGGGACATAGCCATCCGAATGATAACTACCCGTATCAATCCACCCCGGAGCAATAGAATTTACCCGGGCAATGCCCGAAAGGCTGACCGCCAACGCATGAGTCAGAGCGGTTATTCCACCTTTGGCAGCCGTATAACTTTCCGTATCGGCTTGCGATTGGAAAGCGCGGGTAGAAGATATATTCACTATAGACCCCGCATTGCTGAAGTAATCCTTGAACAGCAGAGACAAGAAATAGGGTGCGGTTACTCCTACACGCTGCACGTACAGAAAATCTTTATATGTACATCCGGTCAAGATTCCCCCTTTCGCCAGGCAAGCATTATTTACCAAACAATCAATCTGATTTTCAAGAGACAAAACAAAGTCTGCAAAATCCCGCAAGGCCTCTTCTTCGGCTATATCTCCTACAAATCCGGTAACAGTAAGTCCTCTTTCGAACATTTTTTCTTCCACAAGTTCCACCTTTTCCGGCGCTTTATCAATGAAATACACTACATACCCAGCTTCTGCAAACATTTCGACTATACAACGGCCAATGCCCGCAGCTCCACCTGTTACTACACATACTTTATTCATACACGCTCTATAGTTTAAGGATTATAACTTCACTCGCTCTATCCAAAGGTTTGCCATACGCTTGTGTCCGGCAGGAGTGGGATGAATGCCGTCCCAAATCCAATACACATCTTTCGATGCCGGAGTCGTTTTCAGGATTTCATCAAACATTGAATTGAAGGGAAGATACACCGCTTTGTAATCCTCCGCAATGCGTTCCACAATCTTGGCACAACGACGCACCAGACTGTCGCGCTCAGCAAAATCGGCACTTTTACTCATATTTCCGGTATTCGCCACAAAAGGCGTACCCAACACAATCTTCAACTCCGGATTAGCTCGCAGGGAACGGTCAAGCAAAGAGCGGTAACGCTGTTCCCACGCGTCAAAATCAAATACCTGCTCTTTGTTTCCCTGCAAATAGAAATGCACATCGTTCGTCCCGACCAATAGAGAAAGAACATCCGGTTTTAGATCAATAGCATCCGTTTCCCAACGCTTTTCCAAGTCTTCCAGCGTATTTCCACTGATGCCCCGGTTGAAGAATTCATATTCCTTTTCCGGATAATTACCCTGATAATAGGTTGCGCACAGATACATGTAACCGCTGCCATAGATATGGTTCATATCCCAAAGCGTGCGTTCGGAAGAAGGCTTGGCTGTTCCGCAACTGTTACCCCAGTTACCGTCCGTAATGGAGTCACCAATAAACAGGACACGCGGTCCGCCGGCAATGGCAGATGCCGCTATGAATAAAATTCCGGTTACAAAGGTTATTATTCTCTTCATGGTTGTTTACTTTAGAATAGTGAAGACAGGCAACAAATATACTCCATATTCCGGCAAGTTACAAAAAGTCAAGCGTCATTTTTCTTATTCAAAAAGGTTTTCCTACTTTTGTGACGAAGAATAATGGTATATGCAAAGCGATAACTCCTTTAACTCCTGATTTGCATGATATCTGAGACTCAAAGAAATATAGTAAGATGGAACATAATCTCGTTACCCAAAAAGAATTCACCCTGTACCCACGCCCGCGTGGTTTTCATCTCGTAACAGATGAAATCATACGTAATCTTCCCCGGTTGCCGCAAGCCGGCATTCTGCATCTGTTCATCAAGCACACCAGTGCAGGTCTGACAATCAATGAAAATGCCGACCCGGATGTCCAGACAGATATGGAAGCCATCTTCAACCGTCTGGTGAAAGAGCGGGAACCTTATTATATGCACACCTGCGAAGGCGACGACGATATGCCTGCCCACGCCAAATCCACCCTCACAGGAAACAGCCTTACCATCCCCGTCACCGACGGCAGACTGAATATGGGTATCTGGCAAGGCATATACCTCTGCGAATTCCGTAATCGTGGCGGTGGAAGAAAAATAGTAGCAACCATCATTTTCTAAGCTTTCCCCATCCTGCACATGCAATTAAAAACTAACAAAGTATGAAACGAGCCATTATCATAGGAGCCACTTCCGGCATAGGAGAAGAAGTAGCCAAACTGCTGGTTCAGCAAGGCTGGCACATTGGCATTGCCGGAAGACGGGAAGAAGCGTTAAAGAACCTGCAAGCCACTGCACCCGGACAAATAGAAATCCAGCGGTTAGACGTGACGGAAGCGAATGCCCCTATTCTGTTGGAAGCACTGATTCAAAAGCTGAACGGTATAGATTTGTTTTTCCTCAGTTCGGGAGTCGGTTATCAAAATCCGGATTTAACGCCTGAAACAGAACTGAATACCGCCCGCACCAATGTAGAAGGTTTTACACGCATGGTGACCTTTGCTTTCAATTACTTCAAGACCCGGAGCGAAGGACATATTGCTGTCATCAGTTCCATAGCCGGCACCAAAGGATTGGGTATCGCCCCGGCTTATTCTGCAACGAAACGTTTCCAGAACACATATATTGACGCCCTTGCCCAACTCGCCCGGATGCAACACCTCAATATTCATTTCACGGATATCCGTCCGGGATTTGTTGCCACCGACCTGTTGAAGAGTGGTAAATTCCCAATGCTGATGCAGGCAGACCGGGTTGCAAGAAGTATTGTAAATGCCCTGAACCGCAAGAAACGGGTAGTAGTTATTGACGGAAGATACCGGGTACTCGTATTCTTTTGGCGAATGATACCCCGGTGGATATGGGAGAGATTGCCTATAAAGAATTAAAGCATTGGGTTCTATTCTCACCCAACTGTTTTAGCCTGCATTACTCATAGCGGCAAATACATTCATTCGTCCCGTGGGACGAGAAATTTCATCCCACGGGACGGTTTCATTCGTCTCACGAGACGGATTTTTTTGTCTCGTGAGACGGATTCATTCGTCCCATGAGATGAAATTTCTCGTCCCACGAGACGAATTCTCCCTCCCAGGGTTTTGGTTCTTCGTCACTTTAGGTGCAACTTTAAGTGAATATTGGGAGACATTTTGCAATACAGTTCCCTTTCTGATATACTGGTTGCAAGATTCTCCTCT